>Ga0316204_10000202_pt1 | contig 244923 bp, 185 predicted proteins | sample 6monrhotite_MG_2_FD_205661 | JGI IMG/M metagenome (GOLD analysis project Ga0316204, IMG submission 205661) | Microbial mat bacterial communities from mineral coupon in-situ incubated in ocean water Damariscotta River, Maine, United States -... | ecosystem: Environmental > Aquatic > Marine >...
CGGCAAGAATGAGCGTACTGCTCAGAAGCGCCCCGGCCATACGGCTCATTGCCGTTGCCAATCTGGCCGCGGCGGTGGCCTCTACCCTGGACAGCATCAATGCCCTCAACCGTGGCAATGCCGGCGAGGCCACAGGCCATGCCGCCTTGGCCATTGGCTCCGGCATCCTCTTTGCCCAGGCCATGGTCGCCCTGGGTTTTGGCGGTATCACACTGGCCAAGATCAGCGCAGCGACCTATTTTGGCCTTAGCGTTTCCGTCATCGCGGTGCTCTTGGGCTTAGTGTTCCTGGGCATCGGGGTGGTGATGATTGCTATTTATGGCAAACCCGCGTTCCAGATTTTGCTGGAGAATTGTTTTTGGGGGAATAGTAAGAAGTACGCGTTTTGGTTCGATGAAATAGGTAATCGACCCAGTATCGACAACCGCTTACGTGATGCTCAACGTATTCACTCGGATAAAATAATACAACGCTACTACCGCACCGAATTCCAGGAGTTCATGAACACCCTCAGCATGCCCAGCCTGAAGCTGGAAAAACAAAGCCCGTATTTTGCCAGTTTAAAGGGCGTGGCCATTATTTATCATTATCGATTCACCTTGCCAAATTTCAAACCCGGTGTCTCCGAGATCCATTATGGTCTGGTGAGCAGCGACCATTACGATCTGTCCCACCTGCTGCGGCAAAAAGTCCAACAGGGTGGCCTGCAATATGACAACGGCACCGCCGTGATTGACATCAGCCTGGAACTGCCCGCTGATGCCACCCTGTATTGGGTGTATGAACCCCAGCCGGGTATCATCGTACCCATGCGACTATTAGACGAAGACGGCCTGCGCACCGACATTGTGGCGGGCATGATTGATGAGAAACACCGCTAATGGGCAAGATCATTCAACAACCCAAGTTAACTCCCTTAAGCCAAAAACGCCAGGCGCTGCTGGACACCGCCTTATCGGACACCACCCCGCCCAAGCCCATTATTACCGTGAACCGGCGTTATTGTGTGGTGAACAACAATGCCACCGCATTGCGCAATCTGTTTTTAATCCCGTGGCTGATTGGTTTGTGCTACACCTGCTATGTGCATGTGGATGAATTTTTTAAGGAATGGAATGGCGCGGAATGGTCTGCTATTGACTATATTAAATCCACCAAACTCATGTATGGTGATAACTACTTTGAAATCACACAAGATTCCATTGATATTCGAAAATTCAATAGAATCAACAAACAAGGGGTAATGACCTTTGAGCAATACATGCACGACCGTTACAATTATTACGTCGGCGGCGATAGCCGCGTACGTACCGACATATTCCTGGTCGCCCTCTATGGCATCGGCATCCCCGGCCTCCTCATCTGGATCATCCGCTTTCGGCGCCAGGCCCCCTTGTACTTCGATCGGGAACGGCAATTGCTGTACACCTGGTGGCGAGGCAAGGCCTGGGTGCAGCGTTATGAGCCCCTTAAGATATTGGAAAACGCGTCCGGGCTGCGTTTTGTCCTCAACTACAAACGCAAAAACGGCACCCTGGATACCGCCTATTATATGGTGCAACCCTCCGGTAACCCCCTTTTAAGCAGCGTCTCCAGCTTCCAACCCCTGCTGGCCTATTTGGTGCAATACATGGCCTACGGCAAAGGCCATGTACTACCGGAGCAAGCGGATTTTAACCTCAAAACCCCGTTCTATTTTTACGACGATGAAAAGCCCGCCGACTTTGAACAACAACTGGAACAACTGCTGCTAGCCATCGACGAGAGTAACGACGAACCGCCCCTGGACAAAAAGGGCATTCCCATTGCCAAGTGATACAACCCTTGTTGATACAGCACGTAGCCTGTAGGTTGGTGGTGAGCTTGCGAACCCCAACGCACTGCTGCGGTAAAAAATCCAAGAGGGCGGCCTGCAATATGACAACGGCACCGCAATGATTGACATCAGCCTGGAACTGCCCGCTGACGCCACCTTGTATTGGGCGTATGAACCCCAACCGGGCATCATCGTACCCATGCGACTCTTAGACGAAGATGGCCTGCGCGACGATATTGCGGCGGGCATGATAGACGAGAAACCCCGCTAATGGCTAAATTTTTTAAAAACGTTGAGCCCCTGCCGTTAAACAACAAACGTCAGGCACTGCTGGATACCCCCTTAGCGGTCACCACACCGCCCAAGCCCATCATTGCCTTGGACGCCCGTTATTGCAAGGTGAACAACAATGCCACCGCGCTGCGCAATCTCTTTTTAATCCCCTGGTTCATTGGCTTGTGCTACACCTTCTATGTGCATGTAGATGAATTGATGACTGGATGGCGTGGCGCTGAACAGTCTGCAAAGCGTTATATTGAATCCACCAAAATTATGTATGGTGATAATTTTTTTGAAAACACGCAAGATCCCTACCAAATAAAAGCATATAATTTAATTAATGAACAAGGAATGATGACCTTTCGTACCTATTTACATCACAATTATAATGATTATGTTGGCGGCGATCGCCGATTACGTATCGACATATTTTTAGTCGCCCTCTATAGCATAGGCCTCCCCGGCCTGCTCATTTGGATCATCCGCTTTCGACGCCGCCCCCCCTTGTATTTTGACCGGGAACGGCAGTTGCTGTACACCTGGCATCGAGGGCATGTGAGGGGGCAACGTTATGACAAGCTGCGTTTGCATGAAAATATCCAGGCGCTGATCTTTGTCTTGCGGGGTCAACATAAAGATGGCAGCTTAGGCTGGACCAAGTTTTTAGTACAACCCACCGGCAACCCGCTATTAAGCAGCGTCTCCAGTTACCAAACCCTGCTGGCCTTTTTGGCGCAATACATGGCCTACGGCAAAGACCATGTCCTGCCCGACCAGCAAGATTTTAACGCCAGACGCGCGTTTTATTTTTATGAGGACAAACAGCCCGCCGACCTTGAACAACAACTGGAGCAGTTGCTGCAAGCCCTCGACCACACTGACGACGAACCGCCTTTGGATGGAAACGGCATACCCATTGCTAACGCTAAATGAAGCAACCTTATTGCCGCACAACCCCGGCCACCTCAATGTACCCCCTGGTTCCCGCGGTCCTCCGTGGGAATCCATACCGACCTTTGCTACATCACCACGGTAGGCATTCCCACGCGGGAGCGTGGGAACGTCAAGCGAAGTGATACAACGCTTGTTGATACAGCACGTAGCCTGTAGCTTGGTGGTGAGCTTGCGAATCCCAACGCACTGCTGCGGCAAAAAGTCCAACAGGGTGGTCTGCAAACTGAGGCAGCGTTATTTGTCGGTGTCGATTGTTAGTTTGCTTAAGCCTGATGTTTTATGACTATTGATGGCTATTTTTTTAAGGTGTGTGAAAATTCCACGTCACCGTTGGTGTTTATGAATGCTGCGTTTAGTTGTTTGCCGGTAATGCTGATGTAGAGAAACCCCAGGGTGTCAGCTTGAAACAGGGCGGTGTTGGTGCCAGGTAGGTCGGTGGTTTTGGCGCCGGCACCAGAGACAATAAGTTGGGTGCCCTGGCAGGTGGATTCCAGCCATTGGCGGCTGTGGTCGTGCCCGGATAGATAGAGGTCGGCTTTTCCGCACCATACGTTTTCTGCAAAATCTTTAATGTGGTCTCCACTGATAAAGGGGACACCGGGTATGCCTTCGTATTTTCCAGCATTGCCATGGGGGCCGTTAGATTTGTACGGGTGATGGCCAAAGACAATTTTCCAGGTGGCCGCTGATGCGTTAATCCAGGCGGTCATTTTCTGTTTTTGGTTAGTATCCACCCCCCAAAATTGCGCATTGGTATCCAAGGCAAAAAAGTCCACATGGGCTTGGGTAAATTGATAATAATGGTGTGGCATGCGCCATTTGTCAGATGTGTCACTATAAATTACCTGGTGTTGTCCCTTTTCGGCGATTAGCCCGGCGGTGCCGTAGTCATGGTTGCCAAGCACCACGTAAAAAGGAAAATTGAGATTGCGATAGGGTTCTTCGAATTTGCTTTGGAATTGAGGGTCATCTATGCCGTCAACGCCCGTATCGTAGACGTTGTCACCCAGCAGTAATGCAAAGTCACAACCTTGTGATTCGCAGGTTTTCTGAATTGCATTGGCGACGGCGTATTGGTTTTGGCTGCCGGTGCCAGTATCGCCAAGCGCCACGAATTTTATGGTTCCGATTTCAGGGGGTTGGCCAGGTTCAGGTGGAGGTTCTATAATGCTATTATCGCAGGCGGCCAGTAGGATTAACAGGCTGTAAAGAATAATGCTTTGTGGAAGTCTGCCATTAGAGAAGCGGTTGTTCAGTTTAACTGAATGAGGCGTACAGTGCGGTGGTTTAATGCCAAGTTCCATTTGTTGATATCCTTTGGTTTGTAACGGATTAATTACAACATTGCGACATTTATTTGGCAAACAAGCAATTGTGAATTAGTCTATTTGTTATAGTCAATAAGTCGATTTGTGGTGCTGGTTGGTAGGTATTTCCGGAACATGTTTTATTATTGGTTGATAACATACTGTTTGCGCAGTGTTTGATTTAGGAGTGGATATGATGAAAGTCGGGGGTAAGTAGTGGCAGTTTTGCTGTTTAATTTAAAGAATGTGCCAGATGATGAGGCGACAGAGGTGCGCGATGTGTTGTCGCAACATCATATTGATTATTACGAAACACCACCTGGAAAGTGGGGCATATCAGTGGGGGCTATTTGGTTGAACGATAAGTCCCAGTTGGATTATGCCAAACAATTGATTGATACTTACCAGCAGGAGCGACGTCATCGTGTGAAGCAGGCGTTCGAGAAGTTACAGCAAGCGGGAGAGGTTGAGAGTATGCTGGACCGTTTAAAGCAGAGGCCGCTGCAGTTTATTGCTTATTTGATGATTATTTCGTTGGTGATTTATTTGTCGTTGACGCCATTTTTACACCTGGGCGATTAAGCGTGAAACCTAATAGACATTAAGGTTGCGAGAGTCGCGCCCTGATGCACGGTTTTCAAGTGCTCGATAATTTTTAATATTGTTTTCCAGTTCTCGAAGTGTGCTGGATTGCATGCCGGAATGAAAGTAACGATCCGCACTGCGGTAGACTTTTTGTAGGTGTTTGTGCAGATAATTATAGCTTAATATGGCTTTTGCAATATAGTCCGGGTCGTCATCCTGTTCGCGCATTTGGGCTGCGACATTCAGGGCGCATTCCAGTTCGCTTTCGGTAATGCTGGTTGTGCTGGTTAAGGTGCGGTATGCGTTGGCGGCGCTTATTATTTTGCGGTGGTCCGTCACGGATTGCCCAGACCGGAAATAGGATTCACAGGCATTAAGCATTTTTTCCATTTCATTTGCCTGGGTGCTTAGAGCATACAGGGCTTTGGCGAGGTAAGCTCTATCGATGCGATGTTCCATCAGGCTATCGGCTTGCTCAAAGGCGGATATTAGTTCAGTTTTTGTCGGTTTTCCCATTTTAGTCACACGTTGTTGGGTGATCGATCGAGAGTGAATGATCCTGGTTTGTTAATGGCAATGTTATATCATCATTTGACTAATGTGATGTTGATTAATCATCAATGACGATTTAATAAGTTAATAGTGAAAATTTTTAGTTGTTATGGTTTATACCACTATTATGTTTTTGTTTGCCTGTTTATATTTACGTACAGTTAATACACTATAACGCTCAGTGGCGCAATTATTTTGTCGGATTTTCTCATCGGGTATTTTGTTTGCCCAATGCTCAAGCTTGAGTCCAACGCACTACGGCCGTTTTATCGCCTTACTATACCCCATGGTACTTGCTTACGATTTACAGTGACTGAAGTCTGCTATGTTTGATCTGTAAGCGTTGTATCGTGTTCTCCGGTGCTACGCTATTACTACCCGCTTGGGTGGCAAATTTGTTTTCTTGCTGTTGCTGCTTGCGGCGGTGCTTAATTTCCCATTAAAGACAATAAGTGTCGTCACTTATCTGTGTTGATGATAATGAGAGGGCGGTGTTTTTAGTCTGTTACCGCATGTTTAGTGTTTTTTTTATCAATGCTTTTCTTGCGATCGCTTGATTTTGTTTTAGCTAGGTTTAGGAGTGCGTGTAGTAACGCGTTACCATCAACAGGCTCCAGGGTGTTGATGGATATTGTCCCGCCGTGTTCGGTGTCGGCCAGTGGCTCTTTGTTGGCTAACTGATGGTCAAGCACCTCAAGTGTTGCATCCGATACCGCGTTACCTTGTTTTAGTCTGGCCTGAATGCGATCACGGAGCACAGTGGGTTCTGCATGACAGTTTAGTATAGCAAACTGCGCGTTGTGTTTTTGTGCCAATTGTTGAAATCGTTGGCGGTCAGCTTTGCGCAAAAAAGCGGCGTCGACAACGACGTTGATGCTGGCCTGAATAATGTGATCCGCGAGGGTGTACAGGTGTTGATACGTTTGCGCGGAAGCGTTGGGTGTATAAATACCTTTGCCGGGTTCTACTGTGGGGGCGGTGACGGGGTTGTTGAGGAAAAGCCGCTTGCGTTCCACATCAGAGCGGATTTGCACTAGGAATAATTTTTCCTGTAGCCGTTTTGCCACCGTTGATTTTCCCGAACCGGATAAGCCGTGCATAATGATTAATAACGGTTGCCTGGCTTGACACAGCGTTAGCGCCAGATTGATATATCGATAATAGGGGCTGGTGGTGTGTTGTGTATTGGTCTCGTTAATAGTGTCGCCAATGGTTTTGTCCCTGGCATTGTCAGCGAGATTGTTAGCGAAATTGCCAGCGACATTAGTGTCTGCATCAGTGTGCACGTCTCGCGTGTTGTTCTGGTTGGTGCGAATTAATTCCACTTTGGCTCGTACCATGGCGCGATACACAAGGTAATAGCGCAGACTGCTTAGCCCTTGGTAGTCACCGGTTATTTCGAGGTAGGTATTTAATAAAAGGGTGGCGTAGTCCTGGCGGTTACGGGATAACAGGTCCATTACCAGAAATGACACTTCATTGATGACGTCGATCCAGCGAAAGTCGGCATTAAATTCAATGCAGTCAAATAGGGTTACGTTTTGGTTATACAAGGCAATATTGCCTAAATGTACATCGCCATGGCATTCGCGGATAAAACCGGTTGTTTGGCGTGTGGATAAAAATGCCTGGATACGCTCAAACTCGGTATTGCTCCAATGGCTCAAAAAATTAATGTTTTCGATATCGTCCGGTGTCTTTAGCAATGGTAGGCAGCGTTGGTAGTTCTCGCGGGTGGCACGGTGTAGTGTGCTGGGTTCACCCTGAGTTGGGTGCTTCAGTGGTTTGATTGGTTTAATGGCGTGGGCTGATGCCATTATGTCATGATGGAACTTGGCGAGTATTTTGGCAACTTCCTTGATATGTTCAGGTGTTAGCTTGTGGTTTTCAAGTAACTGGTCAAACCGCATTCCAGCGCCAAATTGATGCAAGCGAACGACATAGTCAATGATTGGGCCGTTACCGTTAATACGAAACGCGCCCTGGTCATCGGTAATGGCAACAACATCACGGTATAAGTTGGGGGCCAGACGTTTATTCAGGCGTAGTTCTTCGAGGCAAAACTGATGTCGCTGGTTAAGCGTGGAAAAATCCACAAACCCCAAGTTGACGGGTTTTTTGATTTTGTAAACCAGGCGGCCCGTTAGAAACACCCAGGAAATATGGGTCTCGATGAGTGTGATTTGCGGCACGCTCACGTTATGGCGTTGGCTTAGCATGGCCTTTATTTTTTCGACGAAAGTATTGCCATTGTCGGTATTGGCTTCATTGTCTGTCATTCGGGAGTAACCCGCTTGATATGAATGTTTATCATATGATTGTTTTGCCCATTATGACGTTACCATGCCATTGATGTTGAGTGTGGGTATTGATGCGGGTCAATAATTAGGGTGGACATTACGGCAGTGTAGCAGGCAATATAGGCCTATGCGAATAACAGTATTGCTTGTATTAGTTGAATTTTGTTGGGTTTTTTACGCTCAAGGTGTTATGGCCGCCCGTTTTGTGTTACCTCAAAACGGCGATACCGTGGTAGGGCATTTACAGCTGGGGGAGGTGAGGGGCTCTGATACCCTGCCCGATGTTGCCCGGCGCTATAACGTGGGGTTTAACGAAATTATTCGCGCTAATCCTGGCATGGATGCCTGGATGCCTAACCCGGAACCGGACAATGGTAGATTACTTGGCACGGGTGTTTCAGGCAGTGGAATGCCCGGTTCTGGTATCTCTCGCTCTGGTGATTCTAGCCCCGATAAATCCAGCCCTGCTACACCCGGCGCGCATACATCCGGTAAAAATGGCGTTGTGCTAATACCCAGTGTGTTTATACTTCCGCCCAAGCCCTGGGAGGGGATTATTGTTAATCTTGCTGAGATGCGATTATATTATTTTCCCCCGGCAAAAAAAAATCAGCCTGCGCTTGTTAAAACCTACCCTCTGGCCATTGGTCAGGATAACCTGCGGACGCCCATGGGGGTTTTCCATATCACCGATAAAATAGATAAACCCTCGTGGACGGTGCCTGCCTCTATTGTTGCTGAGGATGGGTTGTCACGTTATGGGCATCGTCGCATTGTTCCTGGTGGTGATGATGAAAACCCCCTGGGTGAACACGCACTAATGCTGGATGAGCCAGGGTATTTAATTCATGGCACCAATAAACCGTATAGTATCGGGCGTAGAGTAAGTCGGGGTTGTTTGCGCATGTACCCGGAAGACATTGATGAGCTGTTTAGTGAAGTGGCGCGGGGTACCGTGGTGCGAATCATTAATGAAAGGTTTAAAGTGGGGCGACGGCACGGCATGGTTTATGTCGAAGCGCATTACTCTAATTATGTGGACGGCATTAACGACAGTGAAAATTTCACCGCCCTGGTCTCCGGGGTAATTGCGCAAGCGCCACAAACAACCATTACGCCTCGGCAGTGGCGGCGTTTGAATCGCATTGCGTCGCAATACAGTGGTCTCCCTGCGCCGTTCATTAGTTTGCGTGACGCACCGGATTTAAGGCAACAATGGTATGTGCGCCTGCGAAAGTCTTCTGACATGGCACAGTCACAACCAGTGGAACAGCTATTGCAGCGTTTGTTGTTGCCTTATGCGAAATATCATTGCAGTGACTCTCTCCCATCCTGTGCGACGGTTGGCCCACTGGAAAATCGCCACTTCGCCGAAGCAGCCGTTGAGGTGCTTGGTGCCCAGTGGGTCGCAGACCCGGCAATAACGTCAGTACCCCGGCGTTGAGGCAGTTGGCGCGAGTAAGGTCTATGGGTAGAATGACGGGGTTTTACCATTGGTGAAATGTGCTCAGGCATCCGCCACTTGGCATGGTTGTCGCTAGTGTTTGCTGTTAGGGTTATAGCTAGCTGTTGTTAGGGGTGTAGCTATGGTTGTTGTTAGGGCCGTTGTTAGGGCTGGTGCTAGGAAGGGTTGTTGCTTTAAAGTGGTGGGATAGTCTTGTGAGCGGGCTATTGATTGAGTGTTATACAAACCGGATTGTTGGGCTGCAATGCTGACGGCGTTTAGTTGATAGTATTAAGGTGGTCGTAAGATAGGTTTGGTTTGAGCGCTTTAGCGGATTTTTAAAACGTTACGTGGTATAAAATGGCGGATTTACCAATTACAACAACTCATCTTCAGCAATGTGTACACTGTGGCAGCAATGATTTCGAGAAAATTTCGGATGCGTTAAACTTTGATACAGGTGAAGGGGGCTTTCATCTTGAGCGCTGTGTTCAGTGTGGATTGTCGAGAACTGCGCCGCTGTTGAATGATGAGGATCTGGCGTCTCATTATAAAATCGATTATTACGGCACGGCTAGCCAGAAATTTTTTTCGCCTATGGAGCGCGTGGTACAGTGGTCGGCAGGGCGAATGGCGGATGGTATTATGCGCCAGCTCCGCCAAAAACCGGATGCTACCGGTGATGGTTATCGAATATTGGATCTTGGCTGTGGCCGGGGCACCTTGCTGCGTATGTTGGCAAAACGTGGCGCAACGTGTACGGGGGTGGAGCGTGCTGAATTTCCCTCTCAGGAGATCGTCGACGGCATCGAAATACGCCATGGTGACTTTCTGCAAATGGATTTTTCTGCCCAGCGTTTTGATGCCATTGTTATCTGGCATGTGTTAGAACATTTGGTAAACCCTGATGCGGTGCTAAATAAGGTGAGGTCAATACTTGCGCCAGGTGGCTTGTTGCTGATTGCGGTGCCAAATTATGGGGGCTTACAGGCGCAATGTTTCGGTAATAAATGGTTTCACCTGGATATTCCCCGCCATGTGTATCACTTTACCCTTGATTCCATTAAGTCACTTTTATCCCACCAGCACTTTGAGGTTCGCAAGGTCTCAACCTGGAGTGCAGATCAAAGTATTTACGGTTTTATACAGAGCACGCTTAACAGTTTTGCGTTGTTTAAACAAAATGATTTGTATACGGTATTAAAGGCATCACGCCAGGGTCGCCTGACCTTGGGAGCCATTGCGCAGGTATTGCTGGCCGGGGTGATTACTCCGCTTGCCATTGTTGAGTATTTTCTGAGCGGGTTAGCGGGTAAAGGAAGTTGTTTGATGATTGATGCGACAGGGCTGGAGAGTGAGCCACTTGAGGTGGATCAACATTAGCCGTCGGCTTTGTCTATTGCTGTTAAAATATGACGTTACGATATTGGTTTAAAACATCACTGGATATACGACTTAACACGGTGCTTGGCGCATTAGTAAACACGTTGCTAAACACGTTACTAAACACATTACTTAATAGACTACCTTAGAAAAACACCTGCGTATGCTTAACGGAAAAAAAATAGTGGTTGTCAATCCGGCGTATAACGCTGCAAAGACCTTAAAACAGACCTATGACGAATTACCGCACGATATTGTTGATGAAGTAGTGCTGGTGGATGACCATAGCCGCGACGATACCGCGTCGGTTGCCCGAGATGCGGGTATAACGCATGTTATTAGGCATGATGTTAACCTGGGTTACGGTGCCAACCAAAAAACCTGTTATAAATACGCATTGGGCCTTGGGGCCGATATTGTGATTATGGTGCATCCGGATTATCAATACACCCCCAAGCTTTGCACTGCCATGGCATCACTGATTTCAAGTGGCGTGTATGAATGTGTTTTAGGCTCCCGAATTTTAGGGACGGGTGCGCTTAAAGGGGGAATGCCGGTCTACAAGTATGTGGCCAACCGGATTCTCACTAGTTTTCAAAATATTCTGCTGCCGTATAAGTTATCCGAGTATCACTCAGGATATCGGGCATTCTCAAGTAAATTGCTGAATCAATTGCCCTTGGATCAAAATGACGATGATTTTATATTTGATAATCAAATGCTGCTGCAAATTATCTATGCCGGATATGATATTGGTGAGATAACGTGTCCGACACGTTATATGGAGGATTCTTCGTCCATTAGTTTTGCGCGTTCTTCCAAGTATGGTTTGGGTGTTATCAGCACAACATTGGAATACCGTTTGTCCAAATGGGGGTTTATTAAAAGCGCCCGGTTTGCTCCTTTGTAGCGCGGGTGTAATCCTTTCTCTGATTAACAGACCTCACCGCTTGTCAATGCGCACTATGCTTCAGATCGCCATGCCTTACCTGTGCAGGTATCGTGTCCTGCTTGCTTGCTGTTTATTGATGTTGTTGACGGCCGTCATTTATGCCCAGACCGTACATTTTGCGTTTATTCAAAACTGGGACGATGGGCCGTATATCCACCACAACCCATTGGTGGTGGACGGCGTTAATCCAGATAGTGTTGTAAAAGCGTTTACCCACTTTCATTTTTCCAACTGGCATCCGCTGACCTGGTTGTCGCATATGCTGGATGTGGAGTGGTATGGTTTGAATCCTGGCGGGCATCATGTTACCAACGCCGTGCTTCATGGCATGAACAGTGTGTTGGTGTTTTTGTTACTGTTGTGGTTAACCGGGGCATTTTTCAATTGCGTTATTGTGGCGTGTCTTTTTTGCGTTCATCCCTTACATGTGGAGTCTGTGGCCTGGGTTGCTGAGCGTAAAGATGTGTTAAGCACCTTTTTCTTGTTGCTGACCTTGTTGAGCTATGTTTGGTATGTGAATAAACCACATGTTATGCGTTATTGTGCGGTGCTGGTTTGTTTTGCACTGGCTATTATGTCAAAACAAATGGTGGTGACGCTGCCAATGCTGATGCTGCTATTGGATGCATGGCCATTAAATCGTTTTGCCAAGCCGCATTGGGGGTTGTTGCCGGGGGTTGGGATTAAGCGGTCATGGCGCTATTTGGTCGTTGAAAAAGTGCCACTGTTTTTGATGGCCATGGCAGGCAGTATTGTGGTTGTTTTTGCGCAATCCAGCGGTGATGCCATTCAAACAGTGGAGCGTTTCCCGCTGGATGTGCGGGTTTTAAATGCGCTGAACGCCTATTGGTTATATCTGTGGAAAACCATCGCCCCTTATAACCTGAGTTTTTTGTATCCGTATACTCGCATTACCGGCCTGCAATTGGGGGTGTCGGTGCTCGCCTTGACGGGCATTACCTATGTGGCGCTTCGTTTTATTAAGTCCAAGCCTTGGTTGTTAATGGGATGGTTGTGGTATCTCGGTACCCTGGTGCCGGTTATTGGTTTGGTGCAGGTGGGTGTGCAGCCCATGGCAGATCGTTATACTTATGTTGCTTTGATAGGGGTTTTTATTATGTTGGCCTGGGGGCTGGGGAGGGACCGGTGGTCAACAATAACAGGCTCGAGCTGGGCGCTCATTATTGTGTTACTCACGGTGGTATCGTTTTATCAGGCAAAGGTTTGGTCCGGGGCTGAGCAATTGTTTGGGCATGGGGCGCGGGTGTCCCAAAACAATGATCGAGCTCATGCGTTATTGGCATTGGAATTGGAAGCGCAGGGCCGGTATGCCGAAGCAATTGATGCGGCAGCGAAGGCAATTGCCATTAACCCCCTCAGGCGTATTGCTTATACCTCTATTGGCAACTCCTTACGGCAATTGGGGCGTCCGGGGGAAGCGATTGCCTATTACGAAAAGGTGTTGTCGATCCACCCTGATTATCTGGATGCCCAGTTTCAGCTTGCCAGTACCTACATGGCGCTCGGCCAGCCGCAACAGGCAATAAAGTGGTTTGAGGTGTTGGTAACGGTACCTAAGGCCGCTAATGCGGTGGGGCTGCGGGTTAATCTGGGGATTGCTCTGGAGCAAGTGGGGCGCAAAGAGGCGGCGCTGGCGCAGTACCGGGCAGCGTTGGCATTAGACCCCAAGACGCTACCTGCGCGCTATAACCTGGCGTTGTTGTTGGAGAAAACCAATCAATTTGAAGCGGCAATCGCGCAGTATTCCACGTTGTTGCAGCATAAGCCGGATCATTTACAGGCGTTGAATCACCTGGGGGCATTATTGTTGCAGGGTGAGCAGCAGGCTGAGGCGTTGGTGTTGTTTCAACGGGTGTTACAGATCGACCCGGGTAATGCCACTGCGCGACGATTTATTACCTTTTTGCAGAACAAGGCCCAATGACCTCGAATCATAAAAAACTGGTGCTGTTGATTGGTGTTGCTGCCAGCATGCTGATGATGTGGTGGGCGCTGCGCGATACGGATACGGACCGTATTCTGTCAGCATTAAAAACGGCTAATTATTGGTTAAGTGTGCCGTTATTACTGTGTTATATGACGTTTTTTGTATTAAAGGCAATACGTTGGCGGCTATTGATCAGGCCGATGAAGGTGACCACCACCAAAACACTGATTGCGCCAATGATGCTGGGGTTTTTTGGTAATAATATTTTGCCTGCGCATTTGGGGGATTTTATCCGAATGTATCTTGGCGCCAGGGCGTTAGGTTTACGGAGCGCACAAATATTGGGTACCTTGATACTAGAGCGTGTGTTCGATGTGCTTGCTATTGTGATGCTTTTTGAAATTGCCCTGATTTTTGGTGGATTTGCCTTACCCGAGGTGTCATCGATACAGGTAGTGATTGAAATTGTCGCCGTGGCCTTGTTGTTATTATTGTTGAGTTACGTTTTGTGGACCCCGGTTTTCGTGAAGGTTATCGATAAACTGTTATTTTTTGTACCCCGGCATTGGCGTGCCGTTATTGCTAACCAGATGCAGTTATCGGCTAGTGGTTTAGCGACGGTGAGAAGCCCCAGGTTGCTGTTCCCCATATTGTTAAACTCCATTGTGCAGTGGGCCATTGCCGGGTTGGCTATTTATATCAGTTTGGAGGCGGTAGGGCTGGATTTATCGGTTACGGCCGCGATAGTCGTATTAACGGCCACGGTGTTTGCGGTGATGTTGCCTGCAGCGCCGGGTTTTTTTGGTGCGGTGCAGCTGGCTTTTATTCTTACTCTTACGCCTTACGGTGTTAGCGAAGATATGGCCTTTGCCGCGTCGGTCTATTACCACGTGTTAACCTATAGCGCGGTAACGCTGTTTGGATTTTATCTGATAAAACGCCTCGGTTATAACATAAGTCGATTGCAGGACGATACCGAGTCATCCATGCAGTCGGCCATGTCATCCAAGCCTGGCAATCAGGATTAAGCTTGGTTCGATGTCGTCGACAATACGCTTCTTTTTAGTCGCCCTCTATCGGGTTTAAATTGGCTTGGGTTCTTTGTTGGGATGCCAGTGTTAGAAGGCCAGGGCGGGTGTGTTGGCTGCGGTTAATGAATGCTGTCGTTTAACCTAAATTAATCAGTTGAACCTACAGCGAAGGCCTAACGCACAGAACCTAAAAGACCTTTGCTGCTATCTTGAATTCACCGTAGGGGTGATAAGTCTTCGTCAAAAATAGCAGGAAAAATCTTTTATCTTTTGCACCTTAGTCGCTCTCGCGACGATTCAACTGATTAATTTAGGTTTAACTCACGCTTAATACCCCGAGCTTAACGCTCTGGTTTAATACTTTGGCTTAATACTCTGGCTTAATACTTTGGCTTAATACTTTGGCTTAACACCCTCGCCTAATAAGATATGCTTGATAGACATGCCGGAGAACTGCTTTACAGCAGAATCCGGCGTGTGTTCTCGATGGCGCATTGCCGTGGATGGGGTGTGGAGTGTTGGCGTTTTTTTCGAAGCGGCCGATATCTCAAGGTTAAAATAATAAGGGTTATTATTTGCTGATCGAGCGTTCAAACATGCGTTCTGCGCGATTTGCTGAATCTTGTGCCATATTTTTTGCTTCATTGGCGGCATTTAAGGCGCGCTCTGCTTTGGTGTTGGCATTTTCCGAGGCGTTCATTGCATTATTGGCGGTGGTAATAGCTTCGTCAGCTTTACGTTCTGCGCGTGTGGCAATGGCTTTAGCTTCGTCGGCGGTTTGTTGCGCGGTGCTTATTTTGGCTTCAAGATCCACCGTATTTGCCGTTGTGGAGCATCCGGCTAATAACATAATAAGTAATGCGCTTACGATACCAGGTACAACAATCTTCATATTTTTTCCCTCCTTATAAGGACTCGGGTTAATCAAGTTAACTAGTAGCATATTATTATATCCAACTGAGTGCAATCAAATTATATACTCGGAACGATTAAGCGTTAGGCGTCAATAGCATGTCCTCTTCACTTGGTCGATAGTGAGAAAAAAATATCGTTTTGCAATTTTAGGTAGCGGCTATCTTATGACAGCGATCGTCATTTACTCGTAGCAACCGCCGGTTTTGTTGATGCATATCAATGGTGTTTGTTGATGGGTGATACACACTTTATAGAGGGAAACTTCATTTTTTCTACACAGTTTTCAGATAATGATGGCAATGATATAGTGGTTTATGATAAATGCTCGATGAAAAATGGTTGATGAATCATGGCTGATAAATCGGAACGTTACGTTAGTTTACTCACAAGAAAAACCCTGGCGCTGATATTGGCTGGGGGCCGGGGGGCGCGATTGGGGCCGCTAACATCATGGCGCTCAAAGCCAGCAGTGCCTTTTGGCGGTAAGTTTCGCATTATCGATTTTCCTTTATCAAACTGTATTAATTCGGGGATTCGCCGCATTGGAGTGCTGACGCAATACAAGGCACACTCGCTGATACAACACTTGCACCGTGGTTGGGGTTTTTTACGTGGTGAGTTTGACGAGTTTATTGAGATTTTACCCGCACAACAGCGCCTCGAAACCTCATGGTACGCGGGGACAGCCGATGCAATTTATCAGAATATTGATATTATCAGTGCTCACCGGCCGGACTATGTTTTGATATTGGCTGGCGATCATATCTACAAAATGGATTACGGTCCAATGATCGCCTACCATGTGGAACAAAACGCGGATCTTACCGTGGGTTGTTTGCCGGTATCTCTGGATGATGCCCGTGGTTTTGGGGTCATGTCAGTTAAGGATACCGGGGAAGTGCTTGAGTTTAACGAAAAGCCGGAGCACCCCCAGCCTATGCCTGATAATAATAATGTGGCGCTGGCCTCGATGGGGATTTATGTATTTAATGCGCAGTTCCTCAGAGAAAAACTCATTGCTGATGCTGACAACGGGGATAGCAGTCATGATTTCGGTAAGGATATTATTCCCTCGTTGATTCAACATTATAATGTGGTGTGTTATCCCTTTCGCGACGCGCAAAAAGGCACCCATGCGTATTGGCGTGACGTGGGCACCGTTGATGCCTTCTGGCAGGCGAACCTGGAGCTGATTGGTATTACGCCAGAGTTGAATTTGTACGATGGCAATTGGCCAATCTGGACTTATCAGGAGCAGTTGCCACCGGCCAAGTTTGTGTTTGATGAGGAGCGTCGGCGGGGGATGGCCGTGGATTCCATGGTGTCTGGCGGGTGCATCATTTCTGGTTCACATGTGCGGCATTCGTTATTGTTTTCCAATGTTTTTGTGGGTTGTTATTCAACCATAAGCGATTCTGTGGTATTGCCGGGGGTGCGCATTGGAAGCGAATGCACCATTAAAAATGCTGTGATTGATCGTGGTTGTGATATTCCCGACGGTATGGTGATTGGGGTAGATCCGGCTGAGGATAAGGCGCGGTTTTATGTGAGCGAGAAGGGCATCGTGCTTGTGACGCCGGATATGCTGGGGCAGAATTGGCGTTAGTATTTTGTTCGAGTAATGGCGGGCTGCTATTAATGGCAGCCGCTTGCCAACACACTTCCCACGGTGGCCCCGGCCATATTCCAGACCATGTCCCGGTAACTATAGCGCGTTTTCTTAATGCGCTTATCATAGGACTCTTTCCCGGCGCCAATGGCAAGGCTGACAGAAAAGCCAACGAGGGCGGCATCGCAATTTGTCCGGTCATGTTCCTTTGCTGCCGCCGTTAATCCTGCGGCTAACGCTGTTGATACTGCAAAATGAACAGCTTTGTCTTTCCCAAACCAGGGATTGTTGTGCTTTATAGGGGGAGTGGCGCAACTTATTAGATTGAACGTGCTGCATAATAAAGCGATGGTTACTATTCGACGTATATAAGGCAATGGTTTATTCGCTCCTAGTGAAAGTATTGTATCTACTCATGTCGCGCCAAATGGTTATGTTCGGCCAAGGTGAAGACGCTGTTCTCTTAAACGCAGTGTCTGTACTGAGTACCCCTGTACTAAGGGGACATTATGAGCCCGCATTTTGTCATATAATGGTAAAATTCATTAGTAACAATAGCGTGACTTCAATACAGTTTAGGATAAATATACCCGTAGCGTTTGAGGTTTAGGTGTTAAGCGTGCGTAATATCTATTTCATGACAAGATGAAATGACAGGTAATAGCCGTTGCGCGGACAACAACACAGCCATGGTATGGAAGAGGGCGTGCTATTGACACCTAAACCTTAATCGCTGCGGGTATAGTAGGCCTTGGTGTTAAAGATGTAAACAACGCGGCGAAATGTCACTTAATTTGTTGAGATCGTTTGTTTAGGCTGTTTGTTTAGTTTATGTGCGAAGTGGTTAACGTAGTGCGCTATACCATCGAATTGAATAGCGCTACGCAAGGGATTGATAGCGCGAATATCCAGGGATGGATATCTAATTTTCTGAGTTGCTTGAAGCGTTAGTCTGGCAGTGCAGGTTTGCTGCGCTTATTTGGCGCTGTGCTATTGTTAATAGCCTGTTGTTAATAAGTTATTGTTAATAACCGGGGGATAATTGCAGATTATCCCCCGGCCACTGCGATGGTTTTAGTAACCAAGGCTTTTTATAAACTACCTTTTTTCATAAATAGTCATTTTTTATAACCATCCATTCTTTCTAACCACCCGTTGTTTCTAACCACCCGTTCTTTCTAGCCATCAATAACCAAGGCAATAGAGAACCAAGGTGAATGGTGTCAGCATTATGCGCCCGCCGCGGCTTTGCCGCGATCAAACCCTTCTACATTACGATCGATAATGGGGCGATCTTCGTTGTCAAAATGAAGGAACGTTGTTTTGGTGTTACGTAAATACTCCACCGACTCGGCACTCAGGTTGGTGGATTGGCAAACTTGTTCGGTTGTTACCACAGGTGCTACCCCGTTTCGACGATTTCTGCGGCCATAACGTTTGCTATTCCAGATAATCCATGCCGCGGTCAGTAACCACATAAATACGATGACTGAGCCATAATTTAGTGCACTGGCAAATGTTTCAACACTGCCAGGGGACATCATTTCCTTTTTGAATAAATAACCGCCTGCGAACCATACCCCTAAACTGATTAAAGGCGTTATCAGGTATACCCATAAACTCCAGGAAATAAAGGTGACCATTAGCTCGGCATATTTTCTGGTATTGGGCACGATGCGCCAGAAGGTGTGGCGGTGCTCGGACTTGTGACGGGCTTCCCGTACCCGCAGCGGGGCATACAGTAATTTTCGTCCCGGACTGACCCACACGGCATGACGGGTTTTGCCCATTTTAATGATGCCTTTTGGTACGGCGGCCACCGTGGTGGCGGCACTTAACAGCCAGTAAAATGCAGGATACCAGATGGCCCAGAACAGATAACGAAATAATCCACGCCGTTCATATAGGCTGTCTAACAACAGGCCTATGGAAAACTGAACCAGACAAACTATTGCCAATGCCACGCCCGTCCATTTGGGTATTAGTGTGGATACTACTAAGGCGTCGGGCCAGTATTCCTCCGGCAGGGTGTTGGTGGCCGCCCAACACAGAATGGTGAAGGTGATAGCATAACACCACAACACGCTCACCCAGTATTCCAGGCCGACCAGCCACATGCGGCGATTTTTCCATCGAAAAATTTCTTTACCGAATTTGATGGCGGCTTCAAAGCCACCCTGGGCCCAGCGCAAACGCTGTTTCCACAATGAGCTAACGGTTTCCGGCACCAGTATCCAAGTCAGGGCTTTGGGTTCATACCGAATATCCCAGTAACGCAGTTGCAGTTTCCAACTGATGTCGATGTCTTCGGTAACGGTTTCTGCCGACCAGTAACCAACATCGTGCAGTGCCGATTTTCGAAAACAGGCATTAACGCCGGAAATGGTAAATAAGCGGCCGATATTACGTTGGGTACGTTTAACCATGCCGACGATGGCGGAAAACTCACCGATTTGAATGCGCGATAACAGGCTGGTTTTATTGATAACCCGTGGATTGCCCGTGACGGCGGCAACACGAGGGCTGTCAACAAAGTGTTTTATCATCCAGAACAGCGCATCTTTATCCAATAGCGCATCGGCATCAATGCACATAATGAAGTCGGCTTTGCTGGCGAGTACGCCTGCGTTTAATGCCATGGCCTTGCCGTAGTTTTTGGTGAGAGTCACTACCTTGAGTTGGTCAAATTCGTTACTGAGTTCTTGCAGAATCTGTCCGGTATTATCTGTGCTGCCATCATTAACGGCGATAATGTCAAATGAGGGATAATGGTTGGCCAGCAATTGTCGAATAGCATCGTGTATGCAGTTTTCTTCGTTATGGCAGGGAACCAGGACCGACACATGTGGATGATGATCCAGTTCGGGGGGCTTCGATCGGTTACGCTCGCGGCGATTGAAAAAAATCAATGCGCCCGTCATCCAATACACCGCCATAAACAATGGATAGAAAAAAATAAAGATAAAAAAGATAACGTTCATTACTAACCCCCAAATACGGCTAGTGTTCCGTTTGCCAGTTTGTTTGTGTTATTTGCATTTTTGTCGTTTGTGTACTGGTTAAAACCGTATAGCCCTTTGTTAAATGCAACCCCATACCCATAATGCTGTACACCTAATGCCCTCAACATTTCAATTATACTTGATAGTGATTTTTTACCGTTATTATCGCCCGTAACAAAAAATAATAAGGTAGTGGGCAATCCTTTTGCTTCAAGTATTTTTTGCCGAAAGACCTCGGGGGCCAGCGATGCCTCAACTGGAATGATAGCGAAGTCGTATTCTGATAGCTTGTCAGCAGGGCCGTAATGACCAAACTTGATCCTGGGATGAAAATGACGGGCGATTTTCTTAATTTGCGTAATTTGTTGTGGGGTGTGCTGATGAAATACAATGCCACTAAACGGGTTGAGCCTTGATAGGTCGGTATACAGATGCAGTAACTTTTTAAGTGACAATGTGTTGGATAAATTGGCGGGTAGGCGTAAGTAAACATGCCGGATGTTCAGCTGGGCCTGAATTTGGTGGGTGACCCGGTTAAGTATGTCCGCGGCGATGTCAATCTGTTCGTTAAAAAAGAAGGCGCGTCGGGTGTCTCGACTAAAGGGGTGTATCAGCACCGTATTCACTTCCAGCTGCTTTAATTCATTCAACAAGGATGATAGCAACATTTCCTGGTTTTCAGCTGATTGTTCGGCAAAGTGATCGAGATAAATTTCGACGAAACGTTGCTTTTCATTGTTGAGGTGTTTATACGTTATCTCGTCGGCAAAGCGTTGTAGGGTGTGGCTGCCCATGATCATGAAGCGCTTTAAACGAGGAAACTGACTTATCTTCGTTGGTCCATCATTCAGGTTAAGCTGAAAGTGCAATCCCAGCGATTGCGCTTCTGTTGTCAGCACATTATCGTAATGGCCGTAAGGCCAGGTGATTCCAACAGGGCTGATATTAAGTTCCTGCTTCAGGCGTTTAACGGAATGGCCTAAATCCAGCGCAATACGTTGCTGAAATTGTTTTTCTGTTTCATATTGTTGTGTGCTGGGTGAATACAAACGAGTGACTCCCGCAGCGGCTTCATTGCCTTGTGGGTTGGATTGCACACCATGATGCAGGTCGTGGCTATGGGAGATAATTTCGACCAGGGGTGACTGGCTTAATTCGCGCAATTGTGGCCACTGTATTAATCTGTTGTTATATTCCGGTGGGATATTTTTGCCATCGACCCATCCTGTTACCACGCTGAGCACGGAAGGGTAATTGTAAATTTGTAACAATGGCGCGACAAACTGATAATAACTTTCGAGGCCATCATCGAAGCTCAGTAAAACGGCCTTATGCGGTAGCGAAGCCTGTTTTTTTGAAACTTTATCCAACAACGACAGGGTTACCGGCTGATAGCCGTGGCGTTGTAAATAATCCATTTGTGCGACAAAGCGAGAGCGGCTGACGGCATAGGCGTCTGCGCCAGGATCAGCGACGATATCATGGTAGGTCAGCACCGTCAGTTCTGATGTGGGTGACGGCTGCAGAAGGGGGGACTTATTGGCGTTAAGGTTTGAGCCAAATCCTGGCCCATGAAATACCAGTGCGAATAGTCCGAGGCATGTGGTGATGAATAGCGTCAAGCGAGGGGGCAGGTGTCTGGCGCGCATTAGATTAACTTGCTGCTAATGGAGATAACAAATGATGTTTGTGATTCTCGCCCGCCGTCATAAATACGACTGGCCAGCCCAATACCCCAGCTCAGTGAGGTGAAGGCGCTAAAGTCATAATCCTGCTCATATCGGACGCCATAGGTGGGTTTGGTACTAAAACCTGCCTGGTTATAAGTGCCCAGTGAGAATGAAAGATGATCAACATGGCGCTGATAACGGGTATCCAAGACAAAATCGGTGCGATGCACTAAGGTTAACCCCAGGTCTTTTGAGGGGTTGTAATAAACCGTGCCCTCTTTGGTGTTGCGGGAATGAAACAACTCCAGTATAAGACGCCGCTCCCGTTTTTCTTCAAGTTGATAGGCATAACCGCCGGAAGTGAACAGCGTGTTTCGGTTATTGGTATCGGAAAAGTCATAACGTGATGTTGAGCCGAACCACTCCCAGCGATAATCAAATGTGTGAAAGCTAGCGCTGAGTGTGAAGCGGTCGGTATCAATGTTTTCCGCTTTGGCCCGTAGCGGTATATCTTCGGCAAATGAGGCATATTCAGCGCCGAGTTCCCATAAGCTGGTGGGGTAGTAGCTTAATCGGGTACGACTACCGGCATCACCGTCGTGGCGGATCTCTTTTGAGAACTCCTGGTCGAGTAGCCACTGGTGATTGAACCAGTGCAGGGCGCCCAGACCCAGGCGGTTAAGGTCACCGGTTTCAAAGGCTTTATCTGCTGAGCGTGTATTAAAAAACCGTGCATAGCCTCGGGTGCGTTGGGTTAATGCCCGGCTGTAACGGGCCTCTAAAAAATGATCGCGATTGCCTTCTTCCGATTCGCTGGTGCCAATGGATATATCCAGCCGTGGTTTAGCGTTAAGGCTGATATTGTTGAGAATTGATTGATACTGGGTAGCGAGTTCGTTATCGTCGGGCTCAGCGCTGAGCCCTTGGCGTAACAGTGAACGGGCTTGATCGATGTCGCGAACCTTTACAAGGCATTCGCTGACGGCGCTAATTAGGTAAGATTCGGGGTTGGGGCGTTGCCGAATTAATTGATAATTTTCCAGGGCAGCATCACAATCACCCTTCCAGGTAAGAATGATAATATAGTCGCGGCGAATCGGGTATAACTTGGGTTGCTTGTCCAGCAGACTTTTTAGAATCGCCAACCCTTCCTCATGCTTGCCTTCTCTGGCAAGCTTGACCCCATGCCGGTGTTGTTTGTCAGTGCGGGTTGCCCCATCCTGAGCGACCGCAACCTGCGCGAGTGATGACATCAGTAGTGCCATCATGCCTAAAAATAACCGCACACCCCTTACCCCTCACTTTTAAGACCCTGTTTTTTTCTGTTGTTTTTTTGAGCAAGGTTTATGAGGGCGGGCTGTGTTCCTGGCAAACTGTCTTTAGAATGCCGCTACCACGGTGAATGAATAGTCACTCACGATCAATACATCGCCCCACAAACGACCAATAGATTGCTCTTATTATTATATTGTCGCCATATTGCTGTCGTAATCTCCTGCGACGGCCGGTGTTTTTTTGCCAAAAAGCCGTACAGGGTGTGCCGTTACGATTACCGCGTATGGTTTTATGCTGCGCCCATCATTCGCTATTTGTAATCGCTATTTTTGTTGTTGTTCGGCACCTACGTATTACACTGTAGGGTCATGGTAGCATAGCAATAACGAAAAAATTAAGTGTTTAATCGTGTTCTACGATTCCTCCGGTAAGTTTATTGAGGAAAAAGGTGGTTTCGAGGCGCAGACAAGGCATAATGCAAGACATCGTTGCGGCCATAATAAATGCAGGGTCTACTCCAGTGACGGCTTGTAATTTATTGATATAAAACAAAAAAAATATTTTACACTAATGTGACCGATGTAATAAAACTGTCATACTCATTTGATGTAATGCAACCCAGCCGTTTACGCTTATGCAGGGGGTGTTATCGTTAAATGACGAGTGTGTTACTCGAAAGTAAGTGGGTGGCTTGTTATATTTCATTATATGTCTTGTAGGCATATATAAATTATCGCGATTAAAAATTAAGATATTCATGGCATCTAATTATCTACTTGTTGTTGAAGATGAAACCGCAATTCGTGACATGGTCGGTTTTACGCTGGAGCGTGCGGGGTTTGCCTGGGCGGGGGCTGTTGACACCGCTGAAGCCAATGCACAAATTGCCAGTCATCCGCCGGATTTGATTATATTGGATTGGATGTTACCGGGTATCAGTGGTATCGATTTCGCTAAACGTATACGCCGCAGTGAAACTACCAAGGAAATCCCCATTATTATGCTCACTGCTCGCGGTGAGGAAGAAGACCGCATCAATGGCTTGGATGCTGGCGCGGATGATTATATTAGTAAGCCATTTTCGCCAAAAGAGCTTATCGCCAGGGTGCGGGCCGTATTGCGTCGAACGTCTCCCATTGAATCGGATAAAGTACACCAGATTAGGGGGTTACGGCTGGATGCCTCGAGCCACCGTATTACCATCGAGGGGCAGTCGCTTGATGTTGGTCCTACAGAGTTTCGTTTACTGCACTTTTTTATGACTCACCCCGAACGTGTTTATAGCCGTGGGCAGCTGTTGGACAACGTGTGGGGCGATAATGTGTATATAGAAGATCGCACCGTCGACGTGCACATAAGGCGTTTGCGCAAAGTATTAGCTGATTATCGTTATGATAAATTAATTCAAACCGTCCGCGGATCAGGTTACCGGTTTTCCGCTCAGGAATAACGCTGGAAAAATAGTGTCGCATCCCTGGTTAAATGAATTATGGCGCTTCGTGGCGCTGAATATTTTGGCGCTGATGATGGGCTTAGTGCTCGGTCAGGTTGCGATCGCGTTATTAGTGGCATGTTCACTTTATTTTATCTGGCATATTTACCACCTTTATCAACTCGAGCGTTGGATTGCCAATCGTGATACCACCTCGCCACCCAATGCCAGGGGAATATGGGGGGATGTATTTTACCATATTTACAAATTACAACGGCGTAACCGCAAACGCAAAAAAAAGCTCGCCGACATGCTCACCCGGTTTCAGGAGTCGACCGCAGCAATGCCCGATGCCACCATTGTGTTAAATGCGGAAAACGAAATAGAGTGGTTTAACAAGGCGGCAAAACAATTATTGGGACTTAAGTCCAAGCAGGATATACGCCAGCGTATTGACAACCTGGTGCGCTTGCCGCTATTTGTCGGCTATTTAATGCGCGGTAACTTTCAGCGTCCGCTGGAAATAGCCTCCCCGGTGGATGCCGATATACGCCTGTCTATTCGAGTTGTGGGATACGGGAAAAACCAAAAGTTAATGATTGTTCGGGATGTGACTCGTTTGCATCAGTTAGAAACTATGCGTCGAGATTTTGTGGCTAATGTTTCCCATGAGTTAAAAACTCCGTTAACGGTTATCAGTGGTTATCTCGAAAACTTAATTGATGCGGACGCGGAAAACGAGCAATCCAACCCCTGGACATCTGTGCTCACACTCATGCATCAACAAAGTGATCGGATGCAGCAAATTGTTGATGATTTGTTATTGCTGTCACGCCTCGAAATGGATGAAGATAGCCCGTCCATGAGCCCAGTGCCGATGCCTGGGCTGGTGGCGGCCATTTGTGAAGATATTCGGTTGATGGCAAAAGAGAAACAACAAAAGGTTGAGGTGGAAAACAATAATGCGTTGTGGCTGGAAGGTAACGAAAAAGAACTCTATAGTGCTTTTCTTAATCTTGCAACAAACGCCATAAAGTATACCCCGGCAGGTGGGAAAATTATTATTCGCTGGTATCTAAAAGGCGATGCAGCCTGTTTTGAAGTTCAGGATAGTGGTATTGGTATTGCTCATGAGCACATTCCGCGCTTAACCGAACGGTTTTATCGCGTAGATGCTGGCCGTTCAAGAGAACAGGGGGGGACAGGTTTGGGTTTGGCGATTGTCAAACATGTGTTGCTTCGTCATCACGCCAAGTTCTCGATTAGTAGTGAAATTGATCAGGGCAGCATCTTTAGTTGCACCTTTGCGCCCGATCATATTATTTTTAGAGAAAATATTAAATTACAAAGCGTGTAGTTTTTACTTGACGTTTTTACTTGGCGTTAGTACTTGACATTAGTGTTTAACATTAGCACTTGCCGTTAGTAGTGATGTCATAAAACGGTAACAATTGATTCATCTCCTTGTCATATTTTATTCACATAATGCTCAGCAATAGATGTATAGTTTGTTCTAACGGAGATTTTTATGAATTTTATTAACAGTAACATGACCGATTACAAAACGGTTCACTGCAAAAACATCCATAACAAAGTAAAGCAAACAGCACTGACCGCCGTTGCTGCCGCTTCCATTTTAGTATCGGCAAACCTTTTTGCCAGCACTGCGATTGATCCCAAGCTACCCGACTACAGCAAAGCCAGTGGGGTTTCCGGCAATCTGTCCAGCGTTGGTTCGGATACCCTGGCGAACCTGATGACCTTATGGGCTGAAGAATTTAAACGTTTATACCCAAATATCAATGTACAAATTCAAGCGGCTGGTTCATCAACGGCACCACCGGCATTGTCAGAAGGTACCTCAAACCTTGGCCCTATGAGCCGTAAGATGAAAAACAAGGAAATCGAGGCCTTTGAAAAGAAGCATGGCTACAAACCGATGGCAATACCCGTAGCGATTGATGCGCTAGCGGTTTATGTGCACAAGGACAACCCGATTAAGGGGATGACGATAGCTCAACTTGATGCCATTTATTCAAGCACGCGCAAGTGTGGTGAAAGCAAGGATATTAAAAACTGGGGAGGGCTTGATTTAAGTGGCAGCTGGGCATCACGCGACATTCAACTGTTTGGTCGTAACTCCGTTTCGGGTACTTATGGTTATTTCAAAAAGAAAGCGCTTTGTAAGGGAGACTATAAAAATACCGTTAACGAACAGCCCGGTTCAGCATCCGTAGTACAATCCGTGTCAACATCCATTAATGGTATTGGCTATTCCGGTATTGGTTACAAGACCTCTGGGGTAAAGGCGGTACCTTTGAGAAAAAAAGTTGGAAAACCCTATGTGGATGCAACGGCAGAGTCGGCAGTTAAAGGTGACTACCCCTTGTCCCGTTTCCTGTACGTTTATGTTAACAAACACCCCAACCGCCCGTTATCACCGTTGTTAAAAGAATTTTTTAAAATGGTGCTTTCCAAAACCGGCCAGGAAGTGGTGATAAAAGATGGTTATATCCCATTGCCGGCTAACGTAGCGGAAAAATACCTCGTTCAATTTTAATACCGATTTCTTATCAACAGTTCCCCAGTGTTACCTAGCTTAGCGCCAACTAGTGATAGTTGGCGCTTTTTTATTGGCGCTATAATAAGGAAGCACAGTAAAGTATTGTCCTTCAACAATGCATTAATGCCACTCATTAACACCAATCACAAATCCTCGATATTTTTAAAACTGGCTTATTAATATATTAGCGTTAACATAATTATATGTAGTGCAAAGAATACTAGTGCAAGCATTGGATGGTCATATAATACCTTGCTAAAGCGGCACCTCTGTGTGATTTGCACGTATCTACATTATGTCGGACCAAAAATAGTGCCGGAATGTTGTACATATACCCGTAGCAATTAAGGTTTAGAGGGTAATAACGCGTTCTTCGGTACAATGTCTGGTGGATTCAAATCACTATTTGTTAACTTGTCTGCGTTATATCAAACTTAATTCCATGCGGGCGGCAGCGACAGCGGTGTTGGGAGAATACCAATGGTCAAATTGTCAATGTAATGGCTATGGAAAAGACGGCGTGCGTATCACGCCCCATCCGTTATATACGGAATTAGGTCGAGCAGACGAAGAAAGAACTTGCGCCCATCGAGAGCTATTTTCCACGCATTTTGACTACGAGCAATTGCACGGTATGCGCGAAGCATTCAATCAGGAACTTTCGCTTGGGGATCGCTATTTTAAGGAAAAAATAGAGGCGATGACAGAAAGGCGCGTTACGCCTGGGAAGCTAGATCGGTCAAAGGTGTCGGAGGTGGGAGGGAATTATTTTGTATATTAGAGAATATTTTTCTCCGACCCCGATTTTCGCCACCACAACCAATGGTGAAGGCCTTCATAACAAACTCATCTTGTCCTTGTTTCCTGGTGTTGACTTGCTCAGCAAGCCGTTTGAGCAACGAGGGTTCTGTATTGTGCGTGGTCCCGACCTATTATTCGGCAGCGATATACGTCAATTCAACGCCCCTGAGAATCGGTTCAATGGCATCATTGCCGGGCCGCTGTGTCAGGAATTCTCAGCACTGCACCGCACGGAAAAAACGGGTTATAGTCAAGCCATGCTAAATGAATTAAAACGCGTTATAGAGGCCGCACAACCCGATTGGTGGTTGGTTGAAAACGTTGCCGGTGTGCCGGACATCAAAATACCGGGCTATACCTGGCAGCGGTTTGATCTGGATCTCGCATGGTACGCTGAATATTCACGATTACGGCATATCCAATTTGGCTCAAAAAAAGGGTTGTTGCTCGACCCTCCAAAACGACCTAAAAACAAAATCAACGGGTCCGCTGTGCTCGCCACCGATGATCGATCATTTGATGAAATGAAATACATCCAGGGATTGTCCGCCGATTATGATTTACCCAGCTTTACACTCCAGGGTAAAAAACGCGCCATCGGCAACGCAGTACCAATCAAACTCGCAGACGAGTTGGCGGAACTGATTAATACCCAGCTCTATGGGGCAGTACATAGCCATGTACCACAACCTGAATTTGTAAATGATCTGCGTTGTGCGTGTCAATGTGGGCGGCGAGTATTTGGCAAAGCGACGTATTTCAGTGCGGCATGCCGAAAACGGGCGCAACGCCGACGCGCGAAATGTGACTGAGCTCACTCTGTTTGATGTGACGCATCGAGGGACATTACCTGGACATCCCTGTGGGCAACAACGTGTGGCAACACCCTCGGCACTCCTGGCGGTGTCTGCAGGCATCGCTGTAGTTTACGATACTGCAGTTCTTCACCACCGCCAGCGGCGATACCAGATGGATAACCAGAAACCTCATTACCCCTAAAGGTTAAAGATGCGCCGCTTAGGGATGTACCAGTTCATTTGTAGTGGCAATGGATTCAACGATCTCAATACAGGTTCTAATGGGTAGCCACATTTCAAGGCGCGAATGATCCTTGGTGTCTGCTTGTAAAAAATCATATTGCTGATAAAACGGAATGACCTCCGGGGTCATAGGATCGACAAACAGCCCGATCGCTGATATTTGTTGGGCGACCAACACTGTTCGATAGATGGCGTCAATCAATAATCGCTCACCTATACCAAGCCCCTGTTGTGAGCGAGCTACGGCAAGACGAGCCAGCTTCACGGCACTGAGCGGGTGAGGATATTTTTTATAATCCTTGTGGGCAGGTGGCGTTGTCACCGAATACCCTGTAAGCGTGTGGTAGCCAAGGATCGTGTCAGGTATGGAGTCCCGGCAGGCCACGTACGTTTTCGAGATGCGCTTTGCGGTTTTCTGTCGGGCTTGTTGTTGCAAAAACAGGTTTAATTCAGTGACGCCGCAATCAAACACCTTGCGATTATGTTGCAGGGTGATTGCTTCAATGATTATCGACATTCACCGTATCCTTATAGCGCTGTGCTGCGTTAAGCAACTTCTTGTTGGCTTTTGGTGGATTTTCCAAAGCGGCAAACAAAGCATCAGCACCAGCCATCGAGAGTTGCAAGGTTTCAGTTCGTTCAATCACGTTGCGCGCTTTCTCCATTGCCGACTCAATTAGGAATTGTGAAAGGGTTGCGCCGGAATAATCCGCCGCTCGCTGTATGATTTCTTGAATCTCTGTGGAAGTTCGCGCAACTAAACGGGTTTCTTTACGTTCTGCATTAATAGCCATCATTTCACCTATGTCTTAATCGAGTTGTTTGGGTGTCATTATGGCACACATTACAATAAATATCAATTTGTACGCCTAATTTACATACAAATTTTGCTAATATGGGTTTTCTGAGGCTATCATAATGTAAAAAAATCGGGGTCAGAGAAGAATGGCACTTACTTAAGCTTCTTTGGATGGCCATTTTTCTTCACATTTTCTTTCGCTTCATCGCGTGGTTTCGTCAGCAATGAATAGGCTTTTGGCCTTCGCTTCACTGCTCTTGGTTCTATGCGCCCGCACGATTACCGACCCGTTGCTGCGCCATCATTTGAAAAAGCACGTTGAGCTTTTCGTCATCCAGCGGTTGTTGTTGATGCAGGTAAAATAACCATAACTGGAGACAGTGCTTAAAACTGATGCATCTTGGCGTGATGTCTGCCAGTAAGGCCGATTGAGCCATGATGAGTCTAATCAAGTTGTAAGCGAGTAGATATATCCAGATTTCCTTCATTATCATATCCGGTGTCTTGCAACTTAATATGTTCATACCCATCGTATCCTTGATATGGCGTATATCCAGCTCCACGTGCCAGCAACGTTGATACAGCGATTTTAGCCCCTCTTTCGGATGAGCCTTTGGACACATCAGGATTGTGACCATAATTTTTCCGCCTGCCTTGAGTTCTCGAACGGTGAGAGAGCCGGGCGCACAATTGTACTGTAGTTCACTCATCCCGTTCGGGCGGACTTTGGGTTTGTTGATCACGATTAAATGATCGCGTTTGCCCAGCATTTTACCACACCGGAAATCCGTCGTGCGCTTTCTTGAACCGTGTTGTTCCATCAGAATATCGATGCCCCTGGCCTGCATAGTAGCGATGAAAAAATAGGTCGCAAAGAACGCATCCCCAAGCACGATATCCCCAGATTGAAAAGTATCCTGTATCGTACGCAAGAGAGTCTGTTCATCGCCACCCTTGCCGTTAAAACGCCCGATGGCAGCATTGAGCAGGGCGCCACTTGCCAGGCAAGTAATGCCAACAATTCGACTAATTGGAAACCCCAAGCCAGGTTGTTGTCCGACCTGCTGAGGAAACGTCGCCTGATTGGCGGCGGTATCAGGCATGGTCACGGTAGTGCCATCAATAATGCGTACGCGCCGTCGCTGCCAGCACCATTGGTCGGGTAATTGCTCGTCAATCCGTTCGCCTAGGTACTGGGTAAGGTCGCGGACCATCTCCAAGGGTAAGCGTTTTCTGGCACGGCAATAACCCCCGGTATGGGTGCTGCGGGTAGCAAGCCCACTGGTTAGGCGTTGCAGAGCGGCCTGATTAACAATGTTTTGACAGGACCGATCGGCGCTCATCGCTTGGGCAAGGAACATGGATAAGGTTTCCGAGGGTGGATAGAAGCGCTCCCGATGCGCTGGCAGCAGTTCCTCTACTTTTTCCAATAACGCGTCACTGGTAAGCAGATTGAAGAAACCATAGCGATCACTCTTTTCACGATACAATTTAATGCGCTTATGTTGATGTTTGTTGGAAGTATGAGTACTCTGCATGAAGACTGGTTCCTTTTGGTAGGGTGTGGGTTTGGCGATTTACAGCCTACCATGGTTCCGGTCTTTTTGTTTGTTATTCAATTGGTTGAACTTAAGTAAGTGCCATTCTTCTCTGACCCCGATTTTGTGCACCACCAATGTCACCATGCGCCAATTCACTGGGCATGAAGACCTTAATGGCGTTGGGCTGATTCACATGAATGGCCGGGTTTATGATCCGGAACTGGGCCGGTTCTTAAGTGCTGATCCCAATGTGCAGTTTAGTCACGACCCGCAGTCGTTTAACCGTTATAGCTATGTGCTTAATAATCCATTGTCGTTTACTGATCCTAGTGGGTATTTTCTCAAGAGGCTAATGGGGTCGATACATAAGTTTCTGAGCAAGTATGGCCGAACAATTGTCGCCATTGGTGTAACTTTTATCGTACCTAATCCCTTCGCTGCCGGGTTTATAAGTGGTATGGTATCTAGTGGTGGTGACTTAAAAACTGCGGTAATATCAGGTATCACGGCGCAGGCCTTTGACTTTGTTGGTGCTAATATTGCCGATAAAGTGGGTAAAATAGCGGCCCATGCTTTTATTGGAGGGGCAAGCGCCAGAGCGCAAGGGGGGGATTTTAAATCTGGGTTTTTGGCAGCAGGTTTTACGCAGATATCCAGTCAAATAGGTAATAAGTTCGGCTTGTACTTTAACAATCCACAGGGAATTGGTCAAAGGTTGAGTAATGCGTTGACTGCCGCTGTTGTTGGAGGTACGGCGTCTAAAATTGGGGGTGGGAAGTTCGCAAATGGGGCGGTTACTGGGGCTTTTTCTCGGGTTTTTAATGATGATAATCATGTGAATTGTAGTGATGGTTGTCATACGACTGGGCCTAATGGTGAAATAGCTTTAATAAAGGATGCGAATGGAGCAGAAGCGGGCGGGGAATATGTTGCTCATCCGGGGTTTAATGATAATACTAGAGATGAAATGTATGGGCCGTTTCATAGGCTCGAGTCACCTACACAAACTCAGGAAACTGCAGCACTACAAGTTCAATCACAGGAAGTGTGGGGGCAACCTTCAAGATTTAGTGATATACCGGCTGTAAAGGCGTATAACGGCCCATTGCCAAATGGTGCTAGAGGAATAGAATTTACCACTGTTGTACGTCCAACACCTGGTGCGACTACTCCAGGAAATACATATTGGTATAAAGGTACGCCGGGTGTGCGTATCGAAGGCGACTACGCTATCATTCCAGCGAACGTTTATAAAAATACACAGAGATGAAAATTTCATGATTAAGCAACATGATTTTGATACTTGGCCTAAGGATTTTTATGTGGCAATTGCATCATTAAAATGCGGGGTTAGTGAATTAGAACAGAAATGTAAACTTAAGTTTAGGACGTCAGAAGATGATCTAGATTCCTTTAGAGTTGCGTTACTTGAGATTGATAACGAAATATTTTTTATGCTAATGCGATATGAGCAATCAAGTGATACTGGGGTTGAAATTTGGGTTGCGGTCAACAAGGTAGACGTGCATGGTGCACTTGAGGAAATACTAAGTGAGCTAGGATTGACTCAAGCCTTTATAGATTGGAAAAATCCGCATTATTTAGAATAAAAAAATCGGGGTCAGAGAACAATTAACGCTAATATAAGCGGCCTCTAATGAGGCTAGTGTGAAAAAATGATGGTGTATAACAAGGGAAATCATCAATGGCGAGGAAACCACGCTTTAATTTAGTGGGCGTACCCAAAACCGGGGTCACGCAAAACCGGGGTCAGAGAACAATTAACGCTAATATAAGCGGCCTCTAATGAGGCTAGTGTGAAAAAATGATGGTGTACAACAAGGGAAATCATCAATGGCGAGGAAACCACGTTTTAATTTAGTGGGCGTACCGCAGCACGTGATTCAGCGGGGCAATAACCGTGAGCCTTGTTTTTATGCGGTGCAAGATTATCGCAAGTACCTGGAATGTGCTGAGGAGTCCACCGAAAAATTTGACTGTCTAATTCATGCGTATGTATTAATGACTAATCATGTTCATCTGCTGGTTACACCGCAGCAAGACTATGGTGTGTCACAGATGATGCAGTCCATCGGCCGAAAATACGTTCGCTATATCAATAGTGTATATAAACGCACCGGCACCTTGTGGGAAGGTCGGTACAAAGCCAGCCTAGTGGATTCAAATCATTATTTGTTGACGTGTATGCGTTATATCGAACTCAACCCTGTGCGGGCGGCAATGACAGCGGTGCCGGGAGAATACCAGTGGTCAAGTTATCAATGTAATGGCTATGGAAAAGACGGCATGTGTATCACGCCCCATCCGTTATATACGGAATTAGGTCGAACAGACGAAGAAAGAACTTGCGCCTATCGTGAGCTTTTTTCTACGCACCTTGACTACGAGCAATTGCACGACGTACGTGAAGCACTAAATCAGGAACTTGTGCTTGGGGGCAGCTATTTTAAGGAAAAGATAGAGGCGATGACGGATAGGCGCGTCACGCCTGGAAAGCCAGGACGGCCAAAGGTGTTGGAGGTGGGAGGGAATTATTTTGTATATTAGAGAATATTGTTCTCTGACCCGAACGGCACTAAGTTAAGCACGGATAGCCCGCTGGGGTGCGATTCCCGCGCCAAACACGGTAACGGTATATTGCCAACATTTCGGTGGTTGGGTATGGTGTTGGCGGGGATGGGTAGTCGGGTAATGGTGTACAACGTGCACCCTATGCGGAATTAATAGAGTAACGACGAAATAAACCGAGGGTATTCCATGAACGTTAAAAAAATTATACTAATAGTTTTACTTTGTGTGGGTACTAATTTAGTGCATGCTGGGCAAAGCGTCGAAGGTTATATCAAGTATTTGAATCAGTGGAGTGATGGAAAAGTTGGGCTTCAAATGGCCTCAGATTCGGTAACAGGCGCCCAGTGTTAGACTTTAGTGGTTGCGATTACAATTATGCTGCAGTGATACCGGCTTCAACAGAAAATGGTATCAAAAACCGGTGGTTTAGCATGATATTGGCTGCTAGAACGGCGGGTACTAAAATAATAATTGATGTATCGGGTTGTGACGCTACTTACCCAAAAATCACTGAAGTACACATAGGTAAGTGGCAATAGTAAAACGAAGAAAGCTGGTGACTTTCTGGTGAGATCGGAACTAATGCGGATTAACTAAGTACCGTTTTTCTCTGGCCCCGATTTTTAAACACACAAAAAATCATTGGCTTTGTTCCCGTTCGGTGGGCCGTGTACTGCAGTTTGTTATTTCCCAATCTCTTCGCCATTAAAATCCCTGCGCTTATGAATCACCGCCAGCACGTCGACGTTTGGGGCTTTGATCTCGTAAAGGATGCGATAGGAATACAGGTGTAACTCCCTGACGTTGTCATTCTGGATCTCCGGCACGACCTTGCCGACTTTGGGCACCTCGTCCAGGATGTCGGTTTTCTCCACCATCTCCCGTACAACCTTGCGGGCGTACTGTTTGGAATTCTCGGCGATAAATGCATAGATGTGGTGTAAATCAGCCTTGGCCGGTTCCGTCCAAATTACCACGTATCGATCTCGCGCTTGAGTTCCTCGCTGGTGAGGGTGCGGCCCTGTTCGGCGGCCTCCCGGCCCTTGCGCACTTTGTCCACCACATACAGGCGGTACATGATCTCATCAATGTCATTCACATCGTCCGGTAACTGGGCGATGGCGTCCATTACTTCCTGCTTTAACGGTTCAGCCATAAGGCACCTCTTTTGGTCATCGAAAACCGACTGGTCTTACCCTTTAGCGGCCCGGCTCATCACCTTGGCCATTTGGGATTTCTTAATAAAGCTGTCCAGCACCAGGAGCAGTGCCCGCTGGTCCTCATCCGGCAAATGATCTACTTGCTGGTAGAGGCTGTACAGCTCATAGTTGTGAATCTTCAAGTCCTGGGAAGGCTCCTTGCGCCCCGCCAGCTCGTCCAGGCTTACCTGGAGAATATCGGCAATCTTCACCACGGTATCAAACTGGGGAGTGGCTGTGCCCCGTTCCCAGCGATTATAGACCCGCGCATCGACCACCAACAGCTCAGCCAGTCGGGCCTGGGTGATATTGCGCGCCGAGCGCAACAATTTAAGACGTTCAGAAAAAATCGACATATCCAGCTCACTGCTCCAAAGATGGGGTATGTGCATTGTAGGCCCTCCATTTTGAAGTCTTGCTAAAAATCTACTAAACAAAAATCTACTAAACAGTATAGTATTAAATATACGTAGAAGTCTATTGACGGATTTTAGGAGGAACCGCCCATGGCCGGAATTCCCGACTCTGAAACGAAATCGAAATCGAAATCGGGGGCAAGGGGTCAGAGAACAATTAGATAGAGGTAATATAAGCGGCCTCTAATTAAGCTGATGTTAAAAAATGAAGATGTACGATGAAGGATAATCATCAAGAAGCAAGTTTCGCAGTCGTTTATCGTGAGCTATTTTCCATGCACCTTAATTACAAACAGTTGCACGGCATACGCGAAGCATTAAATCAGGAGTTGGTGCTTGGGTACAGCTATTTTACGGAGAAGATAGAGGGACGGATAGGCGCGCCATGCCAGGAAAGCTGGGAGGGCCATAGGTGTTGTATATTAGAGAATATTGTTCTCCGACCCCGATTTATTCAAGGGGGGGATTTTAAATCTGGGTTTTTGGCAGCAGGTTTTACGCAGATATCCAGTCAAATAGGTAATAAGTTCGGCTTGTACTTTAACAATCCACAGGGAATTGGTCAAAGGTTGAGTAATGCGTTGACTGCCGCTGTTGTTGGAGGTACGGCGTCTAAAATTGGGGGTGGGAAGTTTGCTAATGGGGCGGTTACTGGGGCTTTTTCTCGGGTTTTTAATGATGATGGATTGCATCATAAAGCTGCTGCAAGAAATAGGCTGAAGACCGCGCTATCAATTTCGAAGTTACCAGGTGGGCCGCCTTTAGAGGAGTCTATTGTCAGGGTGTATTTTGATGAATTTAATAATTCAGAAGCAGTATGGGGGCAGCTAGAATACGACAAGTTAGTTATATGGAACGATAAAAGTCCGTATGCAGATAGTGTTACCGCGGCACAACATTATGCAGAGTCATATCATCAAGTAGTATCTAGCACGTCGCCACAATTTGAAAGTGTTGTGAGAGGGTTGATTTTGGCTCCTGGATACACGGCTTATAAATATGCATTTAGACCAAGTGATACTTCCCCTCCTTCGTTAAATCAGTTGGATTGGGGCATGAGAGGAGCACTAGATGGTGTAGGCCGCCGTTGGGAGAATGATCTGGATGATAGATAAGGCTAATTTAAAATAATATTTTATATGAAAGCACATTTTGTAAAATTGATTTTGGTTATGCTGATAAGTATAACTGTATTGTTCAGCTATATTACATATAAACACAACGAAGTTCGAAGCAAAATGGATTCGTTTTGTAGTAGTATCAAGTTAAGCGATAACATAGATTCTATTTTAGAAAAAGCAAAACGGAATAATTTTAGTGTGATCGAGTTGAATAACTTATATGTGATCAATTATGGTGTTAGCCCGATTACTAGATCTTGTTTTATAATTGTGGAAAACGGGGCTATTAAAGAAATTAAACGAGATTTTTGAGAACCGGGAGAATCGGGGTCAGAAATCGGGGTCAGAGAACAATTAACGCTAATATAATCGGCCTCTAATGAAGTTAGTGTGAAAAAATGATGGTGTACAACAAGGGAAATCATCAATGGCGAGGAAACCACGTTTTAATTTAGTGGGCGTACCGCAGCACGTGATTCAGCGGGGCAATAACCGTGAGCCTTGTTTTTATGCGGTGCAAGATTATCGCAAGTACCTGGAATGTGCTGAGGAGTCCACCGAAAAATTTGACTGTCTAATTCATGCGTATGTATTAATGACTAATCATGTTCATCTGCTGGTTACACCGCAGCAAGACTATGGTGTGTCACAGATGATGCAGTCCATCGGCCGAAAATACGTTCACTATATCAATAGTGTATATAAACGCACCGGCACCTTGTGGGAAGGTCGCTACAAAGCCAGCCTAGTGGATTCAAATCATTATTTGTTGACGTGTATGCGTTATATCGAACTCAACCCCGTGCGTGCGGCAATGACAGCGGTGCCGGGAGAATACCAGTGGTCAAGTTATCAATGTAATGGCGATGGAAAAGACGGCATGCGTATCACGTCCCATCCGTTATATGCGGAATTAGGTCGAGCAGACGAAGAAAGAACTTGCGCCTATCGAGAGTTATTTTCCACGCATCTTGACTACGAGCAATTGCACGACGTACGTGAAGCATTAAATCAGGAACTTGTGCTTGGGGGCAGCTATTTTAAGGAGAAAATAGAGGCGATGACGGATAGGCGCGTCACGCCTGGAAAGCCAGGACGGCCAAAGGTGTTGGAGGTGGGAGGGAATTATTTTGTGCATTAGAGAACAATTGGCGCTAATGTAAGCGGCCTCTAATTAAGCTGATGTTAAAAAATGAAGATGTAGGATAAAGGGTAATCATCAAGAAGCAAGTTTCGCAGTCGTTTATCGTGAGCTATTTTCCATGCCCCTTAATTACAAACAGTTGCACGGCATACGCGAAGCACCAAATCAGGAGTTGGTGCTTGGGTACAGCTATTTTACGGAGAAGATAGAGGCCATAACGGATAGGCGCGCCATGCCAGGAAAGCTGGGAGGGCCATAGGTGTTGGGTCTTGGGGAGTATTATTTTGTATATTAGAGAATATTCTTCTCCGACCCCGATTTACCTGTTACGCCAATCCACTGCCTAATATACGATTTTTGGCGACTGATGTAAATTGATATGCTAAACTTGATCGATATTTTTATAAGATATCCAGGTTAGGTAAGGCATTGTTTAGTTAGTTGTTTTTGTGTATGGCGACAGGTATATGAAAATCGTCGTTCAGTAGCATGTTGCTCATCTTTCTATGGGGTTCCGTACTACCTAGCCATGGATGAAAAATAAGGTACTCTAAAACCTAAATATCAAACGTTTTGAGTATATATTGAAAATTGGTTTAATGAGTGTTCGGTGATTTAAGTTTATCGACTTAAATTCATTTAGATGCTGCCAATATTGGTGTATTTACGCTGTGTATTAAGGTGCGTTGTTTTTTGCAAGGAGTATTAACGATAATGAGAGTGAAAAGTATTACTACTATGTGTGTCATGGGGTTGTTTTTTTGTTCAAGTTTGCAGGCAGAAAAGATTGAGGGCGTGAAAATCGATGCGATTCATAAAACGATTAGTACGGAAAAAGCGTGGGGCGTGAAGGGGCGCACTTACGTGCATACTACGCCTATAGCTACAGTACCCCCCGCAACACCGGTTAATTACGATTGCTCCGGTTTAGAATTCGATACTAGCTTGAGTTCATTTGAGTCTTTGTATGCAGTTGCTTTATCAGCACATGCAACCGGCAGGAAGGTCAGTATTGATTATGATGGTGCGTTTGGGATTGGAACATCGTGTAGAATTACGGGAATTTATACTAATTAGAGTTTGCTTGATTTATTAATCGTATTGATCCGGTCGGTATGTGGTCGCTGTAAATGGGGAGGGCAAGTTTCCTGCTCGGCTAACTGTTATCATCTTGATAGGAATAAGGGTAAGTTATGAAAATTAGATGGTTGTTTGCATTGATGTTGTTTTGTTTGTCCATGCCGATGTCATTTGCCGGAGACTATAACGGTAAAATTATCCAAATAAACATTGGTTATGATGGGAAAACTATTACTCTGATACCGGAGGGGTGGGTTCGATCGGATTGCACGTGTTATCCGACATGGCCTTCAATGATGTGTTTGGATGCGACACGGGTATCGCATAATTTTGAAAAAGCGTTGGTGTTGTCTGCTAAGGCAAGAGGACAAAAAGTTAACTTTGTTATTAATGAATCAAGTTGTTATGTCGAAGCGATGTATGAATTAATTGATTGAACTATATTTTTGTTGGGTAACGGTTTTTTTAGGTATCGTTGTTTTTGTGAGTGAGAGCAGGACGCTATATGCTACTGATATATGTTGTAAATAAGTTTTGGGGAATGTAAGGTGTTAGTTAATATTAATTGCCGCTAAGGCGGGATAGCCCTGATGTGGTTCGGGATTTTTCTGGTGTTTTTGTAAACTAAAAGTACCAGTTTATCAGTGCGGTATGTTGGGAGGTGTATCTGTCGAAAGTAGCCTCTCTGGCAATGTTAATGCGAAACGAAGCGTGGGTGTTAATATGAAACGCTAGCTCGGCCGAGGCGCGGTAATGTGTAAAGGTTTCTCCGGCAAAAAAACGCATTGCATTCAGTTGAAATTGAGCGGACAGCCTTTCAGTATTGAGGAGATACCCTAAGGTTGGGCCAATACCGGCAGAGTGTTTATTTTCCAGTTTTCGGCCTATTTCTAAACGACTGTCCAAAAATGCGGATAGCATTGAGTTTTGGCTAGCTTTGTGAGCGACGCCAAATCCAGGTGTCACTTGCAATACGTCGGCACGTCGAGTTTTTAGTGCCTTTTTTTCAAAACCGAAGTTGACTTTCCACGAGATGGGTTGGAAGGTATCGTTTCGGGGGGATAATGATACGATATCGATAAATGTAAGTTGCGATAAGTTGATGCGATCTTCGTTTTCGCTATAGGTCAAATTGATGTCCAGAAAGTTAATTTGAGCACCGAATTGGTAGCTTTGTGGTGGGTCCAATATGTCATGATAAGCGGGTCTAAATTTCAGAAATAATTGTTTGTTACCCTCATGTTCCCCGATACCAATGGCGAGTCTTGAGCTTTTGTGTCCTTTTTCTGCGCGATGTTCGGGGGCGTCTATGTCTGGCCAGACGTTGTTTTCATTGATGGTGCTTCGCGCAGCCAATAAGTCGAAAGTGTATTGTGCATGTTGGTCTCGAATGGAGGGGGTTGCGAAGGCTCGATACCTTAATATATCGTAGGTTATTTCAATCACTTGGGCTTGTGATTTTTTGCTCAACCGGTTAAGTTTTAATTGGTCTAATTTAGTGCGGTTATTGACCATTGCGTTAACGAGCGTTCGTTGTTCTTTATTTAATGTTAATAAACGTTGCTCAATAATCGTTGCCGAGGAGGGGCGGAATTTAATGTCTTTTACCAGGTTGGCGTCTACAATTGCGCGAACGGTGTCTGATGGGATCGCTTTTATTTGGAATGGGCTTGTGAGGTCGATTCCGGCTCTGGCGACTTCTAGCAGGGTGAGTAGTAGATAAGAGCAGTTTTGCGTAAAGAAATAATAAGGGGTTCTCGTCGTTTTGAGTTCCCATGCATGTAACATTAGTTGTGTTATTTCTTGTTTATCAAGGTTTAATTCGTATTCCCAGATGTCCCGATTTTCTATGTCGCTATACTCGGTAATTTTTTCATAATAGGGGACAATTGACAGTGCTCCGGGATAGCCGCCAAAAATTCCATTAAACGCAAAAAAAAAGTTATTGTCTACTTCTGACACATTTGCCGCATAATTTAACGCATAACTGACCAGTGAGAGGTTTTTTCTATTGTCGCCTGGGTTGATGCGAAGCAATGTGTGGCCAAACATGGAGGACGGGCTATTAAGGTAGGCGGCGGGAAATACCAACGTCAGTGAGGCTGGGTTAATTGTTTTCAGCCAGCTATCTAACTCCGGGCATGTGAGGTTATCAAGTGCGGATGCATGTACCCGCTTTTGTGCATGAATCCATTTGATTCTGGCAGGAAACCGACACATGAGGTTTTTTTGGTTTTGATTGATGGCATCAATCGTCGCTGCAAGTTCCAATTCGGGGTTGTTGTGGCCATCATCGGTCAGAAAAAAACGTCGGTCTTCAATTTGGCTAGTGTAATTGTTGCCAAAAAACGTAGGTTTATAGTGAAGCAGGTTTAGCCATTGCTGAGAGTAAGCCAGTTGCCGGTCGCTAGCGCTATCAGATGCGTGACTGACATCAATTAAATAATGAGATAGCGCGAGTATATAAAATGAGAGAAGTGTGAATCGTTTCAAGGTGTTTAATAAAGATGGCCGGCATTAGTTTGCCGGCCATTTACAGTAAGTATGTTTAACTGACGTATTTGGAAAGTGACTCATCCGATTGCATAATGGATTTTAGTGATGTGAGTACTTGTTTGCTGCCGGTATCCGCTTGATTGAATATTTTAACGAAATTTTGTTGGGTGACTTTAAAGAAAGTACCTTTGTCGGATTCATTGATGCCCAGTAAGCCGGCCAGTGTCTCAAGGCTTTCACCACCACCGGTTGCCATGTCTTTCGCGACTTTTTCCATGTTGTTGTTAAGGAAGTCGTCGGCAGCACTCATGGTGACTGTCTTCTCACCGTCACAACCTGCGGTACCCGATGTCATGCCAAAGGTTTGGTTGCCAAGAGTTCCATTGGTTGTCGCAGCAAGGACATTGGATACTAAACCGTCTTTACCTTCGAATAAAATGGCACCCCAACCACACCCTGGGCCAGTGTCGGCATAACTTAAGAATGGCGTGACTGCTAATGCCGTAGCGATAATTAATTTTTTCATTTGTCGTCTCCATTAATAGTGTTGAATATTCACGTGTCCAATATATTAGAAAACCACGAGAAATCTACAGTAGTTTATAACCGATGTCTATACTACGCCTTTCTATATTGCTCGTATATTGAACAACTTATAGAGAGGTCGCCCATGAACTCGATTAAAAATGGTTTAATGGCGAGGCGGTTAGCGATATTTTGTATGAACATACTAAATGTCACGGGTATATATACCCAAAGCGTTTAAGCATTAGGTATTTATAACACGCCCCTTTTTGTCCATGGCGGCGTTGCTCCTCCTTCCATGGGGCCCGCCATGCTGCGTTGTCGCGCCTAGCCACGAACAAAAAATGACGCACTCTATACACCTAATTCTCAAACGCTTTGGGTATATAGCAGGTGTATTGGGACGGATGGGGATTGATTAGATTTTTGTCGTGATGACGTTATTACTATTTTACGGTGTTAATGAGAGGGGGCTGTTATCGCATAACCACATTAAGCCCAGTTCTCTGTAGAAATGTCAGTTAACGATGAAGCGAGCCTGGGTGTCGATTTTGGCAGTGCTGGTGATAGGTTGCGTATTAAGACTTATTACAGCGGTGAGCCATGAAATATTAATATTTTGTGACAATGGCGGTGAATTTAAGGGTGGTGAACATTACCATTAAGAAAGGATTTTATTTTTTATATATAAATTAAAGGGTTATGTCTGTGGCGGGTTAGTGATTATCGTGCGGACTGTAACAAAACTGTCATATTTCTCCCCTATTATACCCCCATGTCTGAACCTCAATCATCATCAGGGCAATCGCCCGCTAATGGCCCTTCTCTTTTTGAGAGCCTGCAACCGGAGCTCATACGTCGGCGTCGCTGGCGTATTATAAAAGACCATGTTGCCCGGCACAGTGTGGGCGTTGGTGGTATTGGCGTTATCATTGCTATCGTTTTGATCTTTTTTTATTTGTTGTATGTGGTGTTGCCACTGTTCTTTAGCGCCAGTACCGACAGTGTTGCCAGTTATCCGCTTCCCGCCAATGAAAATATTCAGATGTTGGCGCTGGAGGAGCAAAACGAAATCGCGGTGCGTTTTACGGCTGATGCGCATGCGGTATTTTTTAATGCCGCTTCCGGTAAGGTGATCGACGATGTTGTTTTACCGCTTCCCGACGGCGTTCGTGTTACCAGCTTTGCCCGGGGCAATATTGCCACAGGTTTAGTGGCGTATGGCTTATCTGATGGGCGAGCGTTACTGGCCAAGCACAAGTACACCATTTCTTACCCAGATGATCAGCGGGTTATTATCCCCTCCATTGAGTTCCCATTAGGCGAAGAGCCCATTGAGGTAGATGATGCCGGTAGAGCCATTGAGCAGTTGGCATTTCGAAATGGCGAGGAAGAAGCAAGTCTGGTGGCATTGGTTGACAGCAATGAGTTAATACTGGTGCACCTTGCCAAGGAAGAATCCCTGCTTGAAGATGAGGTAAGCTTTGAGCGTACCGTGACTACCATCGCTAATAATGTAAAGCCTATTAAGTTTATGTTGCTCGATAAGGAGCAGCGTAATTTGTACCTTGCCGATGCAGAAAACAACGTGAGTCATTACGATGTAAGCGATAAGCAGGCAGCTGAGCTTTTGTATACCACCCCTGTGGTAAAGCCCAATGCTACCATTACAGCGGTAACATTTTTGTCGGGTGAGTTGTCTCTGCTCATTGGCACGTCAGCAGGACAGATTTCGCAATGGTTTGTGACGAGGGATGAGTTTAACAAGCACAAACTACATCAAGTGCGTGAGTTTCAGCTCGGTGACAGTGCTATTACTGCTATTGTGCAAGAGGAGCGGCGTAAAGGTTTTATTGCGGCCAACGACCTCGGTGAGCTGGGGATGTTTCACACAACCGCTGAACGTAAACTGCTAACGACCTCTGTAGGGCAGGCGGTGTCGGGTCTTGCTTTGTCGCCGCGTGGCAGCGCCTTGTTAATCCATGACCAAAGTGGCCATCTGCATCTCTGGAGTATCCACAATGAGCACCCGGAAATTTCCTGGTCTTCTTTATGGGGCAAGGTGTGGTACGAAAGTTATAATGAGCCGCAATATGTATGGCAGTCTTCATCCGCCAGTAATGATTTTGAGCCAAAACTTAGTCTTACGCCGTTGGTGTTCGGTACCTTAAAAGGCGCGTTTTACGCCATGCTGTTTGCCGTGCCGCTGGCAATTTTGGGTGCGATTTACACGGCCTATTTTATGGCGCCGAAAATGCGCCGTATGGTTAAACCCAGTATTGAAACCATGGAGGCGCTGCCCACGGTTATTTTGGGGTTTCTGGCCGGTTTATGGTTTGCACCGTTTGTAGAAGATAATTTGCCAGGGATTTTCAGTTTGTTATTGGTTGTGCCGGTGGGCATATTGTTGTTCGCCTTTATCTGGCATCGATTGCCGCGTCGGATAAGGCACCTGGTTTCTGATGGCTGGTTTGCCGCTGTTCTGATTCCGGTTATTATTTTCATTACCTGGGTTTCCTTCGCCATGAGCCAGCCGTTGGAGTTATGGTTGTTCAATGGTGATATGCGAGGTTGGTTGGGAACGTCCATGGGGATCGATTTTGACCAGCGTAATGCCTTGGTGGTTGGCTTTGCCATGGGCTTTGCTGTGATACCCACTATTTTTTCCATTGCTGAGGATGCCATCTTTAGTGTGCCTAAGCATCTTAGTTTTGGTTCCCTTGCATTAGGTGCGACACCGTGGCAAACGCTGGTGCGAGTGGTGTTGCTGACGGCCAGTCCGGGAATTTTCTCCGCTATCATGATAGGCCTGGGACGTGCCGTGGGTGAAACCATGATCGTTCTGATGGCGACCGGGAATACGCCGGTGATGGATTTAAGTATTTTTCAGGGGATGCGCACTCTGGCAGCGAACGTGGCGGTGGAAATGCCGGAGTCGGAAGTGGATAGTACCCACTACCGTGTTTTGTTCCTGGCTGCATTGGTGTTGTTTTTGTTTACCTTTATGTTTAATACCCTGGCTGAAATTGTACGTCAGCGCTTGAGAGTGAAATACAGTTCGTTATGATTCGGCATTGGATTAAATCGGGCCAGCCCTGGATCTGGCTAAGTGCGTCAACGGTTAGCATAAGCCTGATATTGGTGTTCGGGTTGATTTTGCTCATTGCATCGCGTGGCATGGTCCACTTTTGGCCCAAGGAATTGGTTGAGTTTCAGTATACTGAGCGCAGCGGTCAGACGGGTGCTGTGGTCGGGGAGTTACATGAAACGGAGTCTGTATCAGCGGAGCGGCTGCGTGATGCTGGTTTTGAGTTAACCGACGATGACCCTTTTTACGAGCGATTGCTGATAAAAACGGGTAACCGAGATGTGGGTGGCCAGGATTTTCGTTGGATTGTCGGTAAACGAATTATGCAGCAGTCGTTGCCCGTAAACTTAGTGGCCATAGAGCGTCGGGAGTGGGGGAATTTTTACGGTTACCTGCAATCCATAAAAGAAAAAGATCAGGTGATTGCCGAAGGCGAGGCCGTTACACAGGAACTATCGGCACGTTTACGTCGCGCACTGGCGATTCATGCACAAATTCGTGAGATGGAGAAGGGCGATATTGGCGAAATTAATTATGCCATGGAACGTCTGCGATTAAAGCAACGCCGGTTGGAGTTGGATGGTGAGGACACCGCCGCTAATTTGCAGGCAATTGAGCAAGAGCGTGATCTGTATCAGGAAAAATACAATAAACTGCAAACGGAGCTGGCGATTCTCTATGAGGATATCAACCGGGATTCCGTTACGGCTACGGTTGCCAGTGGACAAGTTGTAGAAATACCTCTGTCTAAAATGGTGAGAGTTTATTATCCCAATGTCATGCCATTGTTCGGCAAAATGGGATTTTATATTGCTAAGTTGTGGGAGTTTGTCAGTGATGAGCCTCGCGAAGCGAATACCGAGGGTGGTGTGTTTCCTGCGATCTTTGGCACCGTTATGATGGTGATGATTATGTCCGTCATGGTTACACCCTTTGGCGTGGTGGCCGCGGTTTATTTGCGAGAATATGCGTCCCAAGGTGTGTTAACGCGCACCATACGTATTGCGGTAAATAACTTGGCAGGGGTACCATCGATTGTTTATGGCGTGTTTGGGCTAGGCTTTTTTGTGTATTTTCTCGGTGGTAATATTGATGTTTTATTCTACCCGGAAGCCGCGCCTGCCCCTACGTTTGGTACTCCAGGTATCCTCTGGTCATCGCTGACCTTGGCGATTTTAACAGTGCCGGTGGTTATTGTTGCCACGGAGGAGGGGTTGTCGCGAATTCCCAAATCCATACGTGAGGGCAGCCTGGCGCTGGGTGCCACTAAAGCCGAAACGCTTTGGCGTACCGTATTGCCCATGGCAAGCCCTGCAATTATGACAGGCTTGATTCTGGCCATTGCCCGGGCGGCGGGAGAGGTGGCTCCACTAATGTTAGTCGGTGTAGTCAAATTGGCACCTTCGCTACCCTTAGATGCCAATATGCCGTTTTTACACTTGGACCGAAAGTTTATGCATTTAGGGTTTCACATCTACGATGTGGGTTTTCAAAGCCCGAATGTGGAAGCTGCACGGCCCCTGGTATATGCAACAGCGTTATTGTTAGTCGTGGTGATAGTCATTCTTAATTTAAGTGCGATTGCCATACGCAACCATTTGCGTGAGAAGTATCGCTCATTGGAGCAATAAAAGGTAAGTTATACTTATGAGTAGTCAACAAACGCCAACACATAGTATTGATATCAGTGCATTAGGCCGAAGTGAGTCTGGTGTGGATTTAAGTACCGCTGAAGTTTGCCTGGAAGCCAAACAGCTCAATTTATTTTATGGCGAAAAGCAGGCGTTGTATGATATTGATTTGAAAATTCCCAAACAAAAAGTCACCGCATTTATTGGACCCAGCGGCTGTGGTAAATCCACATTGCTGCGTTGCATGAATCGTATGAATGACTTGGTCGATAGTGTGCGCATAGAAGGTGAACTGTTACTGGATGAAAAGGATATATATAATAAATCGGTAGATGTGGCAGAGCTACGTCGTCGGGTGGGTATGGTGTTTCAAAAGCCTAATCCCTTCCCAAAATCCATTTACGAAAATGTAGCTTACGGCTTACGCCTGCAGGGCATTAACGACCGACGCACCTTGGATGATGTGGTGGAACGTGCGTTAAAACGGGCCGCGTTATGGGACGAAGTGCGCGATCGTCTGCATGATAATGCGTTGGGGTTGTCCGGTGGTCAACAACAGCGGCTGGTGATAGCCCGTGCGGTTGCTATTGAGCCTGAGGTATTATTGCTTGATGAACCGGCATCGGCTCTGGACCCCATCTCAACATTGAAAATTGAAGAGCTTATTTACGAGTTAAAAGACAAGTATACTATTGTTATAGTGACACATAACATGCAGCAGGCGGCACGCGTGTCGGATTGCACTGCGTTTATGTATATGGGTAAATTAATTGAGTTTGGGGATACTAACCAGCTATTTACTAATCCGGTTGAAAAACAGACTGAGGATTATATTACCGGCCGTTATGGATAGCCCATCGTGTAGATTGGGCGCGATGCTATAAGGTTAAGCTTGTTGCGTTAGGTTTGTTTTTATCGTCCATGCATTGAAAACACATGTATTTTTATACATGTGTTTTCAATGCATGTGTTTCAGACTAAAATAGTATCACCGTTTCACTCGACAGACTGAATAACTGGAGCCATCGATGGATAATAACTTTTTAGGACACCATATATCACAACAGTTTAATGTTGAGCTGGAGGATATCCGCACTCGGGTGTTAGCCATGGGTGGGTTTGTAGAGCAGCAGATTCAGGATGCGATTACCGCGTTGGTTACCGCTGATACGGATTTGGCTGAAAGCGTGGTGAAGAATGATGTTAAAGTAAATGCGTTTGAAGTGAGTATTGACGAGGAATGTGCGCGTATACTGGCACGTCGTCAACCGGCGGCAAGTGATTTGCGTTTGGTGGTTGCTGTTATTAAAACCATTACTGATCTCGAACGGATTGGTGATGAAGCAGAAAAAGTAGCGCGCATGGCTGTGGAGTTGGCCGAGGTTGAAAGGCCGCGTAATCAGTACCATGAAACTCAATCGTTGGGCGAGCACGTGAAAAGTATGTTGAACGGCGCATTGGATGCATTTGCACGTATGGATGTTGAGGCAGCGCTAAGGGTTGCCAAAGAAGATGAAAATGTTGATCATGAATACGACGGCATACTACGTCAGCAAATCACTCACATGATGGAAGACCCTCGTGCTATTAAGCGGGCATTGGACGTGATTTGGTCGTTGCGTGCATTGGAGCGTATTGGCGATCACTCGAAAAATATTTGTGAATACATTATTTATTTTGTTAAGGGTAAGGATGTCCGGCATCTCGGGTTGCAGGAAATGGAAAAAGAAGTTGTCGATGAATAAGTGGTAGCGAAATATATTATTCGGACCGCAATGCTGTAACAGGGTCAAGTCGGGCGGCGTGCATTGCCGGCAAAACACCGGCCATTAAACCGATCGCAAAGGCAAGGGCGACCGATAATGTGGTAAAAAACAACGAAAAATGCGTTGGTAAGGCAGGGATCGTAAGTTGCAGTAACTGCCCACCCAATAAACCAATGACCAAACCTAAAATGCCCCCCAGGCCGGATAGAATTGTCGCCTCGCCTAAAAATAAAATAAGAATTTGAGATCGTCGCGCCCCTAATGCGCGAAATAAGCCAATCTCGGCGGTGCGTTCACGCACCGCAATGGTCGTAATGGTGAGTATGCCAATGCCTCCCACCAGCAGTGAGATACCGCCTAATGCACCTACGGCAAACGTTAATACGTCGAGAATAGCACCCAATACTGCTAGCATTTGTTGTTGGGTGGTAATCGTGACATCCATTTTTCCGTGACGGGCAATAATAATTTGTTCAATGGCTTTTACGATTTGTTGTTCGTTTGCCCCCTCTTTATATAGTAAATCGATTTCCATGAGGCTATCACGGTTAAACATTGCGAGACCTCGTTGGGCCGGAATGTAAACTGCATCATCGAGGTCAAAACCCAGAACCTGGCCTTTAGACTCCAATGTGCCAATTACCCGGTAGCGATCACCACCGATGCGGATATAGTGGCCTAGAGGAGATTTAGTCCCGAACAGTTCTTTTTTTAGGGTGTACCCTAGCACCGCATACGCACGTGGAGCGTGGGGGTCGTCATCAGGTAGAAAGTGCCCGGAACTGACATTAAAGGTCAATACGGTTGGGAATTCGGCACCCACGCCATAAACAGTAGATCGACGACGCTTGCCTGAGGTTTTGATTTCGGCGTTACCCTGTACCAGTGGAATAACCGCCTTGACGTTGGCAATTCGCCTTAATGCCTGAGCATCATCTATTGTTAGTGGCCGCTCAGCACCGAACACACCAACGGATGCTCCCGCGGTGGTGGCGCGACCGGGATTGATCCCGATAAGTGTGGTGCCAAATTGGGTGAACTCGGATAATACAAACCGATGGATGCCTTCGCCGATGGAGGTTAATAGCACCACAGCAGCAATACCGATGGCGATACAAAGCATGGTCAAAAACGCCCGCAGACGATGGGAAAAGATTGCCACAGTAATCAGTTTGCTAAAGTCGCGTAATTTTTGCATTGTGCTGTTGCTCGGTGCTGGTTATTTGTGCGCCAAGGCCTCGATGGGGTTGAGTTGAGCGGCGCGTTTTGCCGGCATGGCGCCAAATATCAGTCCCGTTAACATGGCGACGGTTATCGCTCCAATCAGTGACCACAGCGGTGCGGTTATTGGGAATTCGGGATAGATGCTGATGAGTATGTGGTTGGCAATGAGGCCGGTTAGCAGGCCCAGTATGGCGCCCAGTGCGGATAGCATCATGGCTTCTGATAAAAATAACAGCACTATCTTGTGTTGAGATGCACCAAGGGCTTTTAATAATCCAACCTCCGCTGTGCGTTGGGAGACCGAAATTAACATAATGTTCATTATTAGAATGCCGGCCACGGCTAAACTGATAGCTGCTATGCCTGCAACAGTATATGTCAGGGCGCTGAGAACTTTGTCAAAAGTGCTTAATACGGCATCCTGGGTGATCGTGGTAATGTCTTCTTCCCCCTGATGCCTTGTTGCTATGATATGCGTGATTCGTTTTTGTATATGGCTAACCGCATCACGGTTTTTGGCTTCTACCAAAATACGAAACAAGGATGGGGTATTGAATAATGATTGTGCTGATGCGACGGGTATAATCACCGTATCTTGCACATCAATGCCGATAGAGCGGCCTGTTGATGCCAGTACGCCGATGACACGAAAGCGGTGCTCACCTATGCGTAACCAGTTACCCAGCGGTTTGCTTGCGCCAAACAATTCCCGTTGCAAGTTAGCGCCGATCACACAGACCGCGCTGGATCGGTCATAATCTGTGTCGGGCAGAAATTGTCCTTGTGATAGGTTCCAGTGGCGCAATGCCAACAGTGAATGGCTGGAGCCAAATATGACGGTTTCCCGCTCGCGCCCTCCCCACGAAACGGCTGCGGAACCTAAAATTACAGGTGCGATACGTTTAACACGGCTAATTCGCTTTAGCGCCTCTGCATCTTCAGTCGTAAGGTCGCGTGGGGTGTCGCCAATGAACATAGCGGGTGCGTTGCCGGTGGTTTCGGTTTTTCCCGGGATAACAATAATCAAATTTGTACCCAGGGAGGCAAATTGATCCATTACGTACCGGCGTGCACCTTCTCCCAGGGACGTTAGGACGACAATGGCGGCGACCCCAATCATCATGGCTATGAGCATTAGCGTTGTACGCAGACGATGACGACTAAGCGCATGCCAAGTGTAGTGCAAAATGTCTTGAAGTCGCATGGTAATATTAGCCATCTTATGCGTTAAGATTGATTGCCTTATTCTTAGTGCTATTGATTAGCGATATAGTGATAGTAAGCCGGTCCAAAAATAGTACTTACCTAATATCAGTTATTTAGTTTTTGTTATGTTATCTCCATCGCCTTATATTTATGTTTCTAGTATCAGCGGCCTTGCGTCAGTAGTGTTTCATTTTGTTATTGGTGCTATGAATAATTTTGTGTCGGATTATCCTGTATGACTTTTCCATCGACCATGCGTACCTGACGTGCGGCGCGTTGACCGACCTCCGGGTCATGAGTTACCACAATTAGGCTTATTCCATCAGTATTAAATTGTTCCAGTATGCGTATTACTTCGCTGCCGGAATGACGATCCAGGTTTCCCGTGGGTTCATCAGCCAGAATGACCTTGGGTTGCATGACAGTGGCGCGGGCGATAGCGACTCGCTGCTGTTGCCCACCTGAAAGTTGGTCTGGCCGGTGCGAGGCTCGATCGATAATATCAAGGGATTGCAGGGTCTCCGTGGCGCGTTGTTTTCTGACAGCCGGTGCTGTTCCCGCCAGTAACATAGGGAGTTCTACATTTTCCTGTGCTGTTAATCGAGGTAATAATTGGAAAAATTGAAAAATAAACCCTATTTTGTGTTGGCGAATGTGGGCCAGTTCATCATCGGTGAGAGACGTAATTTCCTGCTGATCCAGCGTATAGGTACCGGCATCCGGTCGATCCAGTAAGCCAATAATGTTTAACAGGGTTGATTTGCCGGAACCCGAGGGGCCCATGATGGAAAGGTATTCGCCCTGGTTTATTCTGAGGTCGATGTTTTGCAGCGCTTGCACGGTTTGCTCGCCAACACTGAAACTTCTCTGTATTGCCTGGAGGACAATCATATCGTGGTATTAGGGTTGGTCGTCCGGTGAAAGTTGCACCGTTAAACCATCAATTAAGCCTTCGATGCCAATCGAGGTTATCACCCGATCACCCGCCTTGAGGCCTGATACGATTTCCGTAAAGCCCCAATTACCGGTCCCTTTGACGATGGTGCGTTTTTCCAGGGTGTTATCGTCGCGGTACACATAAACCTGGTTGTCACTAAAAATGGCCTCAGTCGGCAAGCGCAACACACTTTGTTTACGGGTTAATATAATTTCGGCATCAGCGCTATAGCCCGGTAGCAGGTTGTGCTCGCCAATGGTATGTGAAAAATACACGTCGACATCAATCGTACGTGACTGTTTTTCCCTGTCTTGAACATAGGGGGCAATGCGTTGTACGACGGCGTTAAACGGGTGGTTAGGAAATGCATCGAGACTAATTCGTGCGGGCATGCCTACGTTGATGGAGGGAGCATCAACTTCGTCGATGGGTGCTGCAACGTATATGCAACGAAAATCAATAAGGTCGATAACAGGTAGGGTGGGAACACCAACCGGAGATGGGGTCACGAACTCACCAACCTCGCCATTGACTTCGGCGACAATGCCGTCGAACGGGGCATGCACCAGGGTGCGTTGCATGGCGACGTTAATGACACCAATTTTTGAAAGTGCGACTTTGGTTGAACTATTGGCTGCCTCACAGCCTGCTTTTGCTGCCATGGCGTTCCCTTGAGCGGCTTCTGCTTGTTCTTGTGAGGTGAGTTTTTGCTGTAATAGTTTGTTTTGCCGTGTGGCCTCTTTTTTTGCGACGTTGTAGCGGACACAAGTTTCTCCCGCTCGTGCGCGGGCTGCATCAGCTTCATTTTTTGCCAGCACTAGTTCAGCGGCAATATCTTTGTTCCATAAGCTAACCAAAATTTCACCAGCGGTGACTCGCTGGCCCTCTTTTACTAACATGGTGTCAATCAGACCGCCGTTGAGTGGTGCCAGACGGGCACGTCGGCATGCTTTTACAGAACCCGCTCGGGTATTAGTGACGGTGGCTTCTACATCACCCGGCGTAATGGTGGCAACCGTCACTGCTATCGGGTCAGGTATGGACAGTACCCAGAATAGCCCGACGATGAATGCTGTTACCGCAAAGATGGTTATAAGCTTGGTCATTTGTAGGTGCTGGTTTTTCCTGTCCTGGCCCTTATGTTATGTCGTATAAACCATTGGGCATTGCTATCATGAAGATGATACATAAGCGTATGTCATTGAGCGTATCACAACGAACCGATGGAGGATTGATGCATATCAATTATGTGAGTTTGCATTGTTTTGTGTATTGCATATTACCCTGTAGGGCGTTTGCCTGGCCGGGTATTAATAGGGGAGGAAGTGGTTACCGTTCTGATTTTGGCTATATTAATGAACGGGTGTATTGATGCGCTAGTTGGGGATCACTAGTTAGGGATCGTTAGGTTAGGGACCTTTGTTTTTGAGCTGCCATTGGGGAAGTGGTGGCTACTCAGTCCCGGTGGTGCTATTCCCGAATGCGTACCGCTAAAACATCACACTCGGCATGGTGAAGTACCCCGTTTGCCGTGGAGCCTAATAGCAGTTTAACGCCATGCCGTCCATGGGACCCTACCACGATAAGGTCAGTGCTATGCTCGTTGGCATAACTCACCACCTCGTTGGTTGCGGATCCAAATTCTATAATGGTTTCCAGATGTTCCAAGTGCATTTTTTGCAATAATGTTTCGATGGTGTGTTTGGCATTTTCGGTTAATTTTTCATTGCTTATGGTATAGGTTGGGGTTATAAGTGCACCTTCGCCAAAGCCCATGTAAGGAATATAATCGATAGCGTGAATCAGCGTTAGTTGAGCATCGTTGACATCAGCTAATATGCTGGCTTTGTGTATGACGTCTTCGGCAGACGGTGTTAAATCTACGGCGGTTAGTATGTTTTTGTATTGGCTCATGACTGCAACTCCATTGGTTGACATAATTGCGGTTTGCGCAATGTTGGTGCTCACACTTTTGCTTATCAGACTTTTACTTGTCAGAACAGAGGCTAATTGTTTTTTGCCCCCTGGTCTATCCAGTTTTTGATCAGTGTAATTTCGTTTCCGCTGAGCGCATCGCGTTTGCCATGAGGCATATTAATGGACGGATCTGCCTTTCCCTCGACTAATAACACCAATGTGCTAGACAAGCTGTCGCCTGGTTTTATAACAGGCCCGAATTTTGTACCCTTTAACACGTTTTGATAGCTTGTCAGGCTAAGTCCACTTTTCTCAACACCAGACCCCGCCTGGCCGTGACATTCCATGCAGTTTGTCTGAAAAATGGGTACGATTTGCTTTTGATAACTAACCGGCGCAATGTTATTGCTACACCCGCCAAGCAGCGCAATAAATGGACCTATAGCGACGATTAATAGTTCCTTTTTGGTTGGCATGAAATGGTCTCCGCTAATTTTATTTATTTACATACAAGTAACTTTAATCGAACGAGGATGTTTGGGTGGTTTCCTTAAGGGTTGATTAGCCTTTGGTTGTTTATCCCAACATATTGCCTTGATTGCATAAATAACAGTTTGAAACTAATCGGCACACGCTTTGTTGATGCAGCTCAACAAAGCATAGGACGTTTGTAATTAAACTTGCAACATAAAGCGTGATTGTCAACGGGTGATTTAACCAAGTAACGAAAAATACCCTACGACGAATAGGTTTTTGCCGCGAGTGTAACGTTATTTTATAACCTAACGCGTCACACCGGTAAGCATGTAGACCGATCGGCGAGGGTATAATGATGGAGGTTTTGATGAGAACATTAACAGGTATGTTTATTATGGTAATAGGGTTGAGTTTAACCGGCGGGGTTCATGCTGGGGATGCTGCAGCGGGAAAAGCCAAAAGTCAGTCGTGCGTGAGTTGTCATGGTATGAATGGTCGCAGTAATAGTCCGGACAATCCGAACCTGGCCGGACAAAAGAAAAACTATTTAATTAAGGCAATGAAGGCGTATAAAACAGGGGATCGTAAAGACCCTATGATGAATACGCTGGTAAGTAATTTAACCGATGCAGATATAGCCGATATTGCTGAATTTTATAGTCTTGTTAAATAAAGATAGTTAAATCTCATTTTTGGAGCTTGAAAATTGCGCTGCTTGCCAGGAATCAGATTGGCAGCAGCGCAGACACGGTATTGATTATGGTGATGTGATGTCAGGTGTGGTTATATGAACGCTTCCTTGGATTTTATTTTTCGCTCCAGGACATAAAGGCTATATTCAACATCTTCGTGTTGTGCCATGAGGATGTCGGGTGCAAATGAAATATGCAATGCTCTCGCAATAATGGCCCCGATACTGTTTTTTTGAATAACCCACCATACGCCGTGTACGCTGGTTTCCCAAAGGGTGCATGTTCCACATATATTGATGGTTGCACTTACGTCACCGTCGCCTAAAAATGCTCTTAGTTGTTTTTCTTCCTTCTCGTCACAGCGAATGCAGTTGAAGTCGATCACGCGTTCTTCCCCAGACGTTAACAGCTGTTGTAGCGCCCGTCGTATTTCGAACACAATTTGTTTTGCGCTATGATTTTCCCTGTTCGGAAAGTTAAGTGCATCGTCGTCTGTAGTTAATATCGTGGTCATAGTATCGATCTTGCCGGGATGGGACTGCCACCGCGTTTAGACATAAAAGGGTAAAAAACTTATATTCGAAAAACGTAATCTAATTTATACGCATAAGTGCGGTTATTTTCTTTGACGTATATCAAATGGGCTATTTATAGCGAGGTCTCGGTAAGTTATCGCGGGGCAATGGTAAGAAACGCTATTGTCGTCAGGTGTTGTTTTTTTAGCCTTCTGCTGTACCATATACCTTGATTTTTAACTGTTTTAGCTCCTGTTGTACGTCTTCAGGTATGTCTGTGCCTCGTGATCCGGAGTAGGCGAATGTTAAGTACTGTTCGTATTCTTGATAGCATTTTTTAGCATAAAAATGGCTGGAATATCGTAGCATGCATTCCTTTAAATAGGAGTCTGCCAATGAGTAATAAAAGCTGTAATGGGTGGATCGGTCAATAATGGCAAGCCAATATAGTATGGCTGGTATTTCGTCTTCCGGTGGGGCAGTATTCAAATAGTGATAAAGTAGCCCCCTTAACCACACGCGCGCCACTTTTTCTTTCTTTGTGGGAAATTCGGCAGCACCGGGTTCCTCAAGATTTCCCAGTATTTGCGTTACTTTTTGTTCAATAATGTCCTGGGTAAGGGTGTTGATTGCGGAAACATTTTCGGCCTTTAGTGCTTGCAGCCCCAATATCCACTGCTCGAGACTTTTTTGGCTAAATTTTGTGTGTGCCCGATGCTCGCTGTATTGAGCCAGTTGTTTTTCACCTTCACTAGGTTGATTGTAGACCTGTGTGTATATGGTGAGCAGGCGCTTGATGGCGGTTAATAACGCTGCCTCTGAAATGGGGGTTGGTGACAGCAAATGCTTATCATAAAAAACAATGGCTTCGTTGTAATTGCGGGTCATGTAATTAAATTCGGCATATTCAAGGTCACTGGCAAAGTGCGAACGTTGCATACTCTTGAATAATACCCTGACATTGGTGTCTTGTGTATGGCATGAGGCACATATAGATACAAGCTCTTTTAGTAGGTTACGGGCATGGTTTAAATTTTTATGTTTGAGCGCGAGGCTTGTTGCTTCGAGTTGCCCGCTGATAACGTCAAATGATACCCGGTAAGTTGAGGACCGAGTGGCGAAATGCGGTTTCGCTTCTTTAAATAGCATAGAAAGTTGTTTAACGGCGGTGTCGGTTGTGCGGTGTGCATCAGTTGAATTGAATTTATCCACGTTAAAGATAATTGGGAACAAGGTTTCCATGGTTTGACCGATTTTGTTCATGGTGTCATTGATGGTGACGGCGTCACTTTCCTGGTTACTTCGTTCGGTGGCAATAACCGCAACAATAATGACGCCTGCAATCAGTATCCACTTCAACTCTTTCATTCGTTTACCTTTTTTGTGCGGGAGGTTGACAGGGCTCATGTATTCATTATGTAGAATCATGTCGTATTCATATCGTAACCACGTAGTAATAATAATAGCCTGTTCAGGTGAAAATTAGCTGATATGTATCAATGTTGCCTGTTTCGTTATGACATTCGATGCTGTTTGTGTGTAGAGGCTGGCGTAAGTGTCGATAGTTGTCGTGCTTGGGCAGGGCGGACTGCATCACTAAATGTCAGTTGATGCAGCCAGCCAATGGTGACTACAGATAATGGCCGTGAAGGGGAGGGAGGTTATTTTGCTTCGAGGTGATTTTTCTTGGTTTTTTTCTTTTCCCACTTTTCGAAACGCAGATCCCAATTCTTGAATTTTTTACGGCAATATTCATCGAGAGTTTTGTAGTCATTAAAAAATTTCTTAAAATCGTCTTCTGCAGGCCCATCAAATTCGCAGGATTCATTAGAGTGCGTTCTGCAGATTGCGGGTCTAGTGTCATAAATGCCGCAATTACCATTGGGCATGAGGTGAACGCAGGAATTTGACGCACTCATAAACCAGCCGTCATCATCTTTAAAAACACTGACATCACGATGGGAAATAAGCCACAACAAGTAATCGTAATCTTTCATGGATTTTGGGGCGTCAATTTCCTGAGTGACATACGTGCAACAAATGGATTGTTTGCAATAATCACATTTTGTTTCTGGGGTAATGCTAATATTAGCGGGTAGATCTTTTATGGTGAATACGTGTTGTTTGCTCATAATGAAGCCTTACCAATGATAAAAGAGTTACATGATTAAAATGCTTACTTGGATCCATTCTGGTTTGATCCATTTTGATAGTTATAGCATGATAATCGCGGAAAAATTAAATGCAATGCATTTGTGAGTCCAGAAAAGCGATCGTCGCTATTTTTGCCCGAAATTTATTTTTTCCTGAAATGATAACCTCTGTGAGGTGTGACGGAGAAAAATAAACCCTATTATGAAGCAGGGAGGCGCAATGGGCAACCAGCCGGGTTCATGGTTTGGTTGCACGATTGGATTAACTTGGATTTGGATTAACTTGGGTTTGGACTAACTTGGATAGAGTCGCGCTGCTTGTGAATTCAGTGTATAACAGTTCAGTTTATAACGACACAGGGTACACCCGTTAACGTATTGCTAATACGAAGCGGGAATTAAGTCAGGATACTACAAAATGATAAAGACTATGTTTCCATTCAGGAAGAAAGGCTCGAATACCTATGCCGCTATTGATTTGGGTTCAAACAGCTTTCATATGATTGTTGTTCAGATCCAGGAGCAGGATATTCACGTTGTTGATCGATTGCGGGTGATGGTACGTTTGTCCTCAGGGCTGGACGAGTCAAAACGATTGAATGAGCAGGCCCAAGCCACCGCATTGGACTGTTTGCAGCAGTTTGGTGAGCGCCTGACAGAAATCCCCAAAAGTAATATACGAGCGGTAGGCACCAATACGTTGCGTATTGCAACAAATGCGGCAGAATTTTTGCAAAAAGCCGAGCAATGTCTGGGACATTCTATTGAAATTATATCGGGTATGGAGGAGGCGCGTTTAATTTATCTTGGCGTTGCCTACAACCTGCCAAAGGTACAGGAGCACCGCCTGGTGATCGACATCGGTGGTGGCAGTACAGAGGTGATCATTGGTGAGGGGATTGAGCCAATGTGCATGGAAAGCCTTTATATGGGATGCGTTTCCAGCACCAATAACTATTTTATGAATGGCAGTATTACCAGTAAAGCGATGAAAAAAGCGGAGATTGCCGCTCGCGTCGAATTGGAGCCAATAGAGGGGCTATATCGTGATGTGGGCTGGAGTCAGGTTTTAGGGGCGTCGGGTACCATAAAGGCGGTAAGCCAGGTGGTTTCACAGGCGGGCTGGTGTGACCATGGTGTTAGCTATAGCGCGCTGAAAAAACTGGTTAAATATCTCATCGAGGTAAAACACATTGATAATATAAAACTCAAGGGTTTGAGTGCCGATCGAGCGCCCGTTTTTGTGGGGGGCGTGGCAATTTTGCTGGGTCTGTTTAGGGCGTTGAACATTAAGCACCTGGATGTTTCGGAGGGTGCTGTGCGGGAAGGCGTGATTTATGATTTGTTGGGCCGTGTACATCACGAGGATGTACGTCACCAAAGTGTAAAAAGCCTGGCGCAGCGTTTTCACGTTAATGAAGCGCAGACGGCCCGGGTAGTGGGCACAGCGGCTTATTGTATGGAGCAAGTAAAGAAAGATTGGGCGCTTGACGACGAGGTGGCCTCTGAATGGCTTGAATGGGCATCACGCTTGTATGAAATTGGCTTAAGCATCGCGCATGCTCAATATCACAAACACGGGGCTTATATCGTCAGTAATGCGGATTTGTCGGGTTTTTCGCAACAGGAACAGGCGTTGTTGGCGGCTTTGGTGCAATCCCATCGTGGTAAATTTGCAAAAACCTTGTTTAAGCAGTTACCGGCCGATTGGGTGCAAATGGCGCAACAGTTGGCGATTATTTTGCGGTTGTCAGTCTTATTGCATCGAAGCCGTAGCCCGGAAGCATTACCGGCGTTTGAATTAAAGGTCATCGATACTGCGTTGACGATTCAGTTTCCCCCAGGCTGGTTGGATAATAAGGCACTGACCGCGGCTGACCTGGAGCAGGAGGCGGCGTATCTGTCTGCTGCCGGAGTTACCTTGACATTTTCTTGAGCTTGTCGAAATTTTATTGACATGGCGGGCGATTGAATTTTGTCTCAGTAGCCCGCTATGCCTGTATTTATAAGGTCTGTAGTGACAAAGCCTGTCGTTATAAAGCCTACCGTTATGAATGCTGCGCCAGTTCCTCAAGTAATACGGTCTGTGCTGAAAACGGTTCTTCAGTATTGGAGCCAACACGCTCATAACTGCCATTGTTTCGCAGTAGCCACGCTTGTTTATTATCTTTTAGGTAATAGTGTAAATCTTTAATAACCCTGTCACGTAGTGTTGACGAGTGTATAGGGAAGCAAGTTTCCACGCGTTGAATTAGGTTTCTGGACATCCAGTCGGCACTGGCGGCGTAAACTTCCGGTTTGCCGTCATTCTCAAAATAATAAACCCGTGTATGTTCCAGAAAACGTCCCACGATGGAGCGAACCCGTATGTTATCCGATATACCAGGAATGCCGGGCCGTAGGTCACATATCCCACGAATGATCAGGTCTATCTCAACACCCGCAATTGAGGCGCGATATAGGCTATGAATAACCTGGCGTTCCGTTAATGCATTGACCTTGGCGATGATGCGAGCCGGTTTACCTTGTGTAGCGAGGTTGATTTCGTTATCGATTTTTCTAAGTAATTCATTGTGCAGCGTGAATGGTGATTGCAACATTTTATCCAGTTTGGCAACTTTGCCTAAGCTGGTTAATTGTAAAAAGATATTGTGGACGTCTTTGCCTATTTGCTTGTCGCAGCTTAGCAATCCATAGTCTGTGTAAAGGCGTGCGGTACGGGCATGGTAGTTGCCTGTTCCTAAGTGTACATATTGTCGCAGTCGTTTGCTTTCACGTCGTACCACATGCACCATTTTTGCATGGGTCTTATAACCTACGATGCCATACACAACGTGTACGCCAGCTTCTTGTAGTTTTGTTGCGAGCTCAATGTTTGCCGCTTCGTCAAAACGGGCGCGCAGTTCCACCACTACCGTTACCTCTTTGCCCTTTCTGGCCGCTTCGACCAGGTAGTCTACAATGGTGGACTGGGCACCGGTACGATAAAGGGTTTGTTTGATGCTCAACACTCTTTGGTCGTTGGCGGCCTGTCGAATAAAGTCCAGCACTGGAGCAAACGACTGAAATGGGTGGTGTAGTAATATGTCGCCTTTTCTAATAGCACTAAAAATATCTTTAGAGCGAACCAGTTCCTGCGGTATGCTTGGGGTGAAGGATGGGAACTTTAATTCTGGCTTGTCGATTAAGTCATAAACTGCCTGGGTGCGGTTAAGGTTTACTGGGCCGTCTACTTGGTATAATTCTTTTTCTGTGATTTCAAAGCGGTCTAGCAGAAATTTCACCAAATTGTCCGGGCAATTGTGCGCGACCTCCAGCCTTACCGCATCGCCGTAGCGGCGTGAAGCAAGTTCGCCTTCCACTGCGCGCAATAAATCGTCCACTTCCTCTTCGTCGACAAACAAATTACTGTTTCTTGTGACCCGAAATTGATAACAGCCTTTCACTTTCATGCCGTGGAATAATTCGTTGGCATAGGAGTGGATAATAGACGACAAGAACACAAAATCGTGCGGGCCACTATCTGTTTCGTCTTTTGGTAACTGGATCACGCGAGGCAGTGCGCGTGGCGCCTGGACAATAGCCAGACCACTGTTTCTGCCAAAGGCATCTTTGCCGGTTAGCGATACAATAAAATTTAAACTTTTGTTTAAAATTCTGGGGAAGGGGTGCGCAGGATCAAGGCCTAGGGGGCTGAGTATGGGCAGTAATTCTTCCTGAAAATAATTGTATAACCACTTTTCCTGTGACTCGTTCCACTCGGCGCGCCGGATAAAGTGTACATTTTGTTTTTCGAGCAGTGGGAAAATAACATCGTTAAGCATCTGATATTGTACGGCAACAATCTCGTGGCTGCGTACACTGATAGCGTTGAGAATTTCCTGGGGCATCATGTTATCCGGACCGGCTTGGGTCGACCCCAATTCAGCGCGCTGGATGAGGGCGGCCACACGGACTTCGAAAAATTCGTCCAAATTGGTGGTGGATATGCATAAGTAGCGTAAGCGCTCCAGCAGGGGAATGGTATCGTCATTAGCTTGCTCAAGGACTCGCCAGTTAAATTCAAGCAGGCTTAGTTCTCGATTGATATAGAGTTCAGGTTGTTTTAGATCGGTAGTATCCATGGGGTTACTTTATGCTTTGACGATGAGTTAGGTGACAAGGCGAAAGCCGTTGTATTTGTCCGGCTGAGTTTCTCACGATTCGATGAATCGTTGTAAAGTGCCTCGTCATTGGTTTAGCCATTGCTGAATTAAGCTGACACTCAAGTAGTGTCTTTGCTGTATAAAGGCATGGTTGTCAGTGCTTAGTTTAGTATAACAGAAAAGCATCCCGATCATTGATCGCTATTTGCGGTGAGTGGCATAATTTGACACATTATTATGACTTTAATGTGGAACCGAGTATTACTAATTGCTGCCAATGCCGTAAGCACAATGATACGTGCGCTCGCTGTTGATGGTGGCAGGTTATGATAATACGATGTAACCTTGCTGTGTTTATATACTATTTCGGATACGTTACACTTCGTTATCGTTATCGTTGTGGATAGTGCGATCGACATTACAGATGTGTTGGGGACAGATGACTATTATTGAAAAACTACAAGAAATTGACGCTTTGCTGGGGTTCGGCGGGTTTGAGTACGTTGTGTTGCTTATTAATATCCTGCTTTTTGTTTTTTCGGGGCGTATTGTTGGAAGTACCTACCGTAGTCGTGATGAGCACTCCTTTAATGCGCGGCTTTGGGTGCTTCGTTTTATCAATTTCGTGTTGGTTGTTCTGTATTTTTTTGCTGTTTTTTTTACCGAGCACGCCAGGCAGATCTCCGAAACAGGCCTTACTCTTTTGCTGGCGTATCTGGCAGTTCATTTTAGTCAGGTATTTTTAATCAACCGTTATGGTCGTTTGAAAGAAATAGAGGGTGTTGAGTATCGCTCTGAAACGTATCAATCAGAAATATTTGGCCTGATTATATTTCTGATCGCATCTATTACGGCTTTTCTCGTTATTATTAATATTTGGGGCATGACCAGCTGGTTACAGGCCACCTCTGTATTAGGTGGTTTACTGGTGATTTTGTTTTCAACCAAGGATGTGTGGGCCCCGGATAACATTAATGGTTTAATTTTGCTTTACAACAGAGATATCGAGCCGGGTTGTGTTGTCAGACTGGATGAGCACAAGCTAATGGCTATTGTGTTGAAAATATCATTAACTCAAATTACGTTGCGTGATTTGGCGCATCGTTACTTAATATTGATGCCTAATTCTCGATTCCGAAACGCTAAAATTGAAATATTATCGGCTACGCCAGCAAGCGGGTTGGAGCAATATGTGGATTTTAATATAGGGTACGGGGTACGCGGTGATCTGGTGGAGGCCATGCTGCGTAAAGTGTGGGATACTGCTAACGAGAAAGAGAAATGCCTTAATGCGGAAAAAGAGCCGCGTATACGACTGGTTAATACCGGTGACCACGCGGTAGTATGGCGCTTGTATTATACTGTTACTAATGTATACCGTTTGTTTGAAGCTCAATTTGCCATTAATCACGCCGCGTTTAGTGTTTCGGCAGATATGGGGGTTGCTTTGCAGACACCTTTAACCCATGAGGTGTCTTATACGGCAGTGAATACATAATAGATTAGTTATTCTTTAAAACGGCGGGTATTTTGTGAAACATTCGGGTGGGTGTCATTGTGGTGCCGTCAGGTTTGAAGTGCATGCGCCTGCTGACTTAACGGTGCAGGAGTGCAATTGTTCTATATGCTCTAAGTCAGGTTATTTACATTTAATTGTTCCTGCCACTCGCTTTACATTATTACAGGGGGAAGATTGTTTGTCGGTATACACGTTCGACACTCAAGAGGCTAAGCACCTGTTTTGTAATATTTGTGGTATCAAGTCGTTTTATGTGCCCCGTTCAAATCCCGACGGATTTAGTGTCAATGTTCGTTGTTTAGATCGTGATAGCATTGATACGATTAACGTGGAGTTGTTTGATGGTAAAAACTGGGAACAAAATGCCCATCACTTAAAGCATTTATCGGAAAATTAGCGGTTATGAGGCGTGGCCGAACATGCCGACAATAAACATCTAGCGTGACGTACTACACTAGGTTGGCGCTGTTCCCCGCAGTGCCGAAGCGCTGTGGAGAACAGCCTGTATGCTACAACAACTGTACGCTACAACAAGGTGTTAATGATACTGTCCGCTAAACTCGTGTACCGCATTGATAAATGCGCCAACATGCTCGGGGTTAATGCCCGGATGAATACCGTGACCTAAATTAAACACATGTCCTTCGCCTTTGCCGTAGCTGCCCAGGATAGTGGCAACTTCTTCCCGAATTCTATCCGGTGAGGCGTATAAGATGCAGGGGTCCATATTGCCTTGAAGCGCAACTTTATCGCCGACCCGTTTACGTGCTTGGCCAATATCTAATGTCCAGTCTACCCCCAATGCATTGCATTTGCTGAGTGCCATATCTTCAAGCCAGGGGCCACCACCCTTAGTGAACAAAATAGACGGTACGATGCGACCGTCGTTTTCCTTAATAAGGCCATCGACAATTTGGGTCATGTATTGTAGGGAAAATTCACGGTAGTCGCGTGAGGTTAGTACGCCACCCCAGGTGTCAAAGATCATGACTGCTTGAGCGCCTGCCTTGATTTGCGCGTTGAGATACTGAATGACTGATTGTGCCAAGGTGTCCAGTAACTGGTGCATTAGTTTTGGTTGGTCAAACATCATGCCTTTTACTTTTGAGTATTCTTTACTGGAACTGCCTTCTACCATATACGTCGCCAGCGTCCAGGGGCTGCCGGAAAAACCGATTAGGGGCACACTGCCATTAAGCGCTTTGTGTATGACGCTAACAGCATCCGTTACATATTTCAGTTCGGCGTTTGGGTCTATAACGCCCAGCGCCTCAACATCCCGTGCGGTGCGAATAGGGCGGTCAAATGTGGGGCCTTCGCCGGTGTTAAACTTTAAGCCTAATCCCATAGCGTCGGGGATTGTAAGAATATCGGAGAATAGAATGGCGGCATCGAGTGGATATCGCTCCAAGGGTTGCAATGTAACCTCGCAGGCTAATTCCGGTGAGCGACACAAATCCATAAAAGAGCCGGCTTTTTTGCGTGTGGCTCTATATTCAGGGAGGTAGCGTCCTGCTTGTCGCATCATCCACACTGGGGTGATGTCCACGGGTTTGCGCAATAATGCACGTAAAAATCGGTCGTTTTTTAAATCTGCCATGTGGTTTCCTGCGTATCTATATATTGAAGTGTGTTTATAGTGATTATTTATTTCTTTTTTTGTTACTACTTTTTTTGCTGCAAATAGTGTTGTTACTTATTAATGGCTTGGTGTTAGCCCGCGAAGTCTGTCCAGTGGTGATTGTAGCATTAGTTTGGTCAATTGTGGCGCAGGGTGTTGTTTTCGGTGTTGCCCCTATCTTGGTGATGACATTCTATTGAGGTAGAGCTAAATCGGTATTGCCAAGCGTTTTACGCTAATTTTGAGGTGTATTGAACCGCTTTTTGTGACGAGGGGAGTCAATAATGGCTTGGGTGCTATTAATCGATTATTTGATGCTAGAACAGTAGAGAGGGGCGGTCGGTGGTATTGGATGAGCTGGCGGCGGTTTTTTTGTTTAATAATTGGACAAATTGCCAGTTCGGTAGGTTATGAATATACCATTAGTTGTGAATACAAGAGGTCAATACTACAAAACCAGGGGCTGTCGCAAAACCAGGGGCTGTCGCGACTTAGACCTGATGGTGACAGCATTGTTAAGTTTAGCGGCTGTGTGACTTAACTCTGCGGGTAAACACGCTGTCCGGCGATGTACCATGGTAGGTCGGATAATAAAAATAATGGGGGTAACGGGCTTCATCTTTTAAGTGGATGTTGAAAAAGAGGCAGTGATCTTGCTGCGCATGCATTTCTATGATGGAGCCGGTATCTTGATTAAATAATGTACCTTGACCTGGTTGCAGGTGACTCACTGTTTTTTGTGTCAGTTTGGATAATAGGGTGCAATCGGTAAGTGCGTTTACCTGTTCGGTATAGCTGGTCAGGCTTAGGCTGCCTTCCACTATCAATATTAGTCCAGCTGGCCCTGAATAGGTGTGTAATGGGGTAGGGCGAGCTTTGAAAATAGTTTCGAGACTAACCTGTAACACTTCGTCGCTGAGCAGGCGGTGTGATAATTGCGGTTTTTCAGCCATAGGCTCGGATCGTGCTGCCCGCAGGACGTGAGCATATTGCGGCGAATTGGCAATTTGTTGGATGAGTTCTGAGCCGAGCTGTATAACGCGAGCGCTAACTTCAGGGTTATTTGATTCTTCAACACAATAGCGCTGTAATACGGTTTTTAATTGTTGCCAGATTGTTTGTTCTGTATTTGAACGGTTTTCCGATACTGGTGCGGGCGTTATTTTTTGTTGAATGGGTAAGTATGCCGCATCATCATAATTCGGTAGCGCGTGGTTTGCGGTGTGGTGCAATAGATCATTATTTATCGCGGCATTTTCCATTTTCATAACCTTTATAAATACTTAGACCCTGTTGGGGTGCGGTAGTTTAGTGTGTAGACACGGAGGGATAGCTTATGGTTTAGTTCGTTCGTCTTTTTTTCGTAGGGTTTTATTGTTATCGTCAAATTTGTAACACCTTATGCTCTAGATTAGGGAGTGAGCAAAAAGTGTGACATATTTATTCTCAGAAATGGTAATAGTTCATATACCTGATGTGGACTGCAGGGGTATATTAGCGTATTGAACTCAGTAAATAGTCAATATCAGTTAAAATGAACGTAGTGAAGATGAGTGTATGACTAAACCAGTCGATCAACCACGGTGTCATAGTGAGCAAGGGCTTATGGACGACAATGTATTGCTAGCAAAGTATCTTTCCGGCAATGAAGCGGCATTAACTATTTTGGTCGAGCGGTATCAGAAAGAATTATACCGTTTTATCTATCGGCAGATAGGTAACGAAGCAGATGCTGCCGATGTGACCCAGAAGGTGTTTGTTAGCTTGTTTTTGAAAGCCAAACAGTTTGAGGGTAAGTCATCGTTTAAGACTTGGCTGTACCAGATAGCAGTTAACCTTTGCAAAAATCATTTTCGCAGTAATGATCGACGCAAAGAATCCAGTGGTGATGATGACGCGTTGGATATTATGCAAGACGATACTAAAGCTGAGGATTATATATTATCCGAATATCGCAGTATTTTGAAAGCGGCTATTGATGAATTGCCTAACAAGCAACGAGCCACAATGCAACTAAGGGTTTATCAGGAATGTACTTTTGCAGAAATAGCGAGCATTTTGTCCAGTCCACTTGGAACGGTGAAAGCCTGTTACCACCAGGCTGTATTATCACTGACGAAATCCTTAAAAGAGGGCGCTTATGAAGCTAATGAGCTGTGATGACGTTCAATCATCTTTAATTGATTATATTGAATTTGAATTGCCTATGTCACGTAGACAACAATTTAATGCACATCTGACGCACTGCGACCAATGCCAAGAGATGCATGACGAGTTACAGAGCGTCATTGTTGATGCAAAAAGTATTGAAATTAGAGAGCCTGGTCCGCAGTTTTGGCAGGAATTGCCAAACAAGGTGCTAGCTGAGGTTAATAGGCAAGAGCGGGTTAAGCTAGAGCATGTTAAACATGAGCATGTTAAGCAAGAGCCGTTTCAATCACAGCACCAGGGTGAATTGGATTACGCAACAACGTTAGATTCGAGTATAGCGGACTCGGTTAAGCGGGCTGGCAGTCTTCCTAGTGAAAATACTGGGTATGCCGACATGTCCGGTGATATGCGGGGTGATAATATATTGCCGTTTAAGGCTCTGGCTACAACGCCTGCAGCGAGCGGTGTGGTTGACTGCAACGACCAATCAGAAACTCAGCCAGTTTACCAGCGTCTGAGCAGCACTAAAATCAGAGCTAAGAACAGAACCACAAGTGCGTCACTTATGTCGGAGTCTCAATGTTCAGAGCAGCAGCCGAGCACCGAGCCGTTTGCCGACAAACCTTATAGCAGATTCACCTGGCCGAAAAAAGCATTACCCATGGCGGCCAGCCTATTGGTAGCCATTGGCGGTGTGCTTATGGTCAATCAAATAAGCGTCGATAAAGTGAACAGTGTGCCCTTCGACAATAATGCCCCCATGTTTTATGATTCGGTTGCGGTTCAGGGGGAGATAGCCGCGGGTGCAGCGATATCTAATCAAGCATTGGCCAGTCTCGCTCAGACCATGGTGCCAATCACGCATCAATCGGCACGTTTCGGATTCACTTCACAAAATGCCATACTGAATTCATTTTCGATTGGTGCGTTATTTACGGAAACCATCGTTTATATTAAAAGTGATGATGAGACCTTGGTGAAAACGCATCTGGCGTTGTTGGGGTCCGCGATGCACCGGCAGGCTGGATCGAAACACCTTATACAAGGTATTGAGGCATTGCAAACGCAGCATGAAATTGATCCTGATGTTCGTGCAAACCAGCTGAGCCAATTGATGAACCACTATGCGGCATCGTTACAGTCAATTGCGGACAAGGAATTTTTTCTGTTTAAGCTGGGCGCGTGGTCTTATGATTTTGCGCTGGCGGCATTAGCTAAAGACGCCTCGTTATACGACAAGGCGGATGATATTAATGCCTTTAAAGCGCAGTTGCAACGTTTGGGAGCACCTGCCGGCGTGGCTAAATCGTTGGAGGAAATCAATGCGCGCATTACAAAAGACGTAATGACAGAGGGCGATTACAAACGAACGATTGAGGAAATGGAAAATATTCGGAGTCTGTTGGGGTAAGTTAAGCGCGGGTGTCATTCGTGGTATTGATTTGTGGCACCGTGGAGCTACCCCTATTAGAAACCAAGGATCTGACAATTGAACAACCACATTAAAACAACTATCTTATATTTTGTAGCCACAATCCTGTTCTGTTTGAATATTGATTTTCTTTATGCGGCTTCAATACCCGACCCAAAAGAACGTATTGATTATTGGCGAAGTAATTATACGGAATTGTCGGTGGAAAGTGATCCGCGTGTTGCTAATGCCCGGCAGGTTTTTGATCGCGTATTAAAGGCAGCGGGTAATCGCTACGGTGTGATTCCTCGACTGCATATTGTAAAAGAAAATCCTTTTAACGTGGTATTGCCAGTGTCTATTCCGGATGGCTGGATTATTGTCTCCCAAAACGTGTTGGATATGACGTATGGTGAGCCGAAATATGGTGACGATCGTTTGGCTTTTGTGCTGGCACATGAAATCGCTCACTTACTTGATGATGACTTCTGGCATATCAATTTTTTCAGTGCATTAGAGTTATTACGAAGTCATGATGCGGTGAAACCCAATGTGCTCAATGAGATAAAGGGGATATTTGATCAGACTGCAAAAATTCAGGCGAAAGAATTGCGGGCTGATGAGCGCGGCATATTGTATCTCGTTATGGCCGGGTTTAACCCTAATGCGATTGTAAAAAATAATGAGGCCGATAGTTTTTTTCACCAATGGCAAGGCATGCTGAGCCTGTCACAGTTAGCCAAGCACGATAATCATAATACACATCCATCCTCATCCCAGCGGTCAGCTGCAGTACGTGCGCGTTTGCAAAAAGTATCTGATGAGGCTGATTTATTCAAATTAGGATTGATTTTCTATCAGTCCCGTAATTTTGATTTAGCGGTCCGCGCATTTGGTGAGTTTTTGCGTTATTTTCCCAGCCGGGAGGTATATCATAATTTGGCGGCAAGTTATCATCAACTAGCATTATTGCATTATAGTGAACCTAATAACGGTGAAAAGTTGTTGCCATTCCGTTTGCCTATAATGGCTGACCCTTATTCGCGCGTGGCCTATGGCGTTTCTCGTGCATCTGTTACTGACGCACAGTTGTTTAGGCAACATATCAGCAGCGCAATTGCGCATTATGAAGCATCTATAAAGCAAGATGAAAACTACACAATTGCTTACCTCAACCTGGCAAGTGCTTATATTGCTAATAAAGAACCATATAAAGCTATTGCTGTGTTACAGGATGTGTATAAAAAACAGATTAATAATGCCCAATTGATGAATGTGCTGGGAGTGGGGTTTTATCAAACAGGCAACACCAAAAAGGCTATTCAGTATCTAAGGCTGGCAACAGCGGCAGAGCCACAATATGATGCACCTTATTATAACCTGGGTAAAATTGCCTATATTGATAATCGTAAGCGTGATGCCGTGGAGCACTGGGATAAGTTTGTTAGGTTAGATTCAAACAGTCGTTGGGCTAGGTTTTTGGCGTCTAACTATGAGATATCCGTAAAAAAAGTTCCTGTGAAAAAATCACGTGTTTATCTCGAAGAAAAAATTAAAGATGTACAAATCGGACATTATTTTGATGAAGTACCTAAGGCTTGGGGTAAAGCAAAAATAAAAAAATACCAGTTGGATAAATCTGTGCATACTTTGGCAGAATATGATAATGGAATAACACTAGTGCTTGACGGTGACGAAGTACGTATAGTAGTGGCGACACCGGCCTACAAAGGCAGGTCGAGTCAAGGTGTCAAGATTGGCAGTACGGTTGCTGCGATCTCAACGGGTTATGGTCAGCCAGGGATGACGCTACAGTCCACTCAAGGCGATAGTTTGGTTTATCCGCGAGATGGTATTACTTTCCAGATGCAAAAAAATAAAGTAATTTCGTGGATGATTTATTAGCTTAAATTGGGTGGCTTTGTGGCTTGATGCGTGTTCGTTGTTGTGTCTGTTGTTATGTGCGCGAATGGTGATATAGGGGCAGCGTTAGGCCTTAGGCCTGCCGGGATAGGAATAAGTGGCATTGAATTCAATAAATAACGTTCAATAAATGACATTTAATAAATAACATTTAGTAAATAATAAATGGTGTTGAAAAAAAATATGCTGCGCGTTAACAAGCGAACTTATTGTGCGGGCTTTATCGTTGCGCTGATACTGGTTGTGGTCAGCCCTGTTCGGATGGCTGTCGCCGCTTATTCTGGTGGCGCTGGGCTCACGGTTGATGGTGGCGTTGAGTTGTCCGACTCAGAGTCTGGTGTTGATGAAGCAGAGCTGTTTATTCAAAATGGTGATTATCAACAAGCGATCGATTATTGGCGCGCCGCGTATAAAAACTATCAGGCCAGTCAAAACCTGAAAGGACAAATTGTTTCGCTATATAAGATAGCGACGACGCAACGTGTTATGGGGTTGCATGATCGTGCGATACGTGCTTTGGAAATTGCCAATCAATTACTAAGCCTTGATAAAGACGAAGGTTTAAGTATAGCGGTGAAGGCAAACCTGGCGGGCGCTTATTTATACTCGGGGCGTTTTAATGACGCGAAACCCTTGTTTGGTGAGGCTAGAAGTCTTGCCATTAAAAACAACAACGCAAGTTTGTTGGCGTTAATTAGCAATGATTTGGGTAACTACTATGCATTATCAAAATTACCGGAGAACGCTCAGCTCGAGTACGAAAAAAGTGTAGAAATATCGCAGCGCTTGAATGACCACTTGCAGGCTGCGAGGACGATGTCCAATGCCATGTTGTTACAAATAGCACAGGATAACGAAAAACGAGCCAATCAGTATCTTGTTAGTGCGCAGCAATCAATTGTGCAGGCCGCACCATCTTATCGTAAGACTCAGGCGGTATTAAAGCTTGCAGAGGCAAGTATCAAGCTGGCTCGTCTTAATATCCCCGACTCCCACGACGCGTTAAAGGATATGGTGCAACTTCTTACCCAGGAACAAGCGTTTGTAGAAAAAACAAAAAATGATCGATTAAGTGCGCGAGTGAATAAGGTGCTAGCCAGTTTTTATGAAACTACAGGGCAGTATGAGGATGCTCTAGTGCTCGCTCAGAAGGCTATGTTTTACACACAAGTTATAGAGGCTACGGACCTGCTTTACCAGCTGGAATGGCAGGTGGGCCGTATCCACCGGAATATGAATCGTCCTGAGCAGGCGATTGTGTTCTATCAGCGGGCTATTAATACTCTGGAGCCGATACGTTATCAGATCGCAAAAAGCATATCGGTTGAACAAGCCGGTTTTGATGACTCTCACGGTAATATTTATTTGGAGTTGGCCGATTTGCTATTAAGCAAGGCATCCCGTTCCACCGCTGAAGATAGTGTCAGTCAATTATTGTTCGATGCGCGCCGAACGGTTGAGCAGGAAAAAACCGCTGAGCTTCAGGATTATTTTAAAGACAGCTGTGTGGTAGAAACCAAGTCTCAGGTGAAATTGGTTGATGATACGATAGATCAAGGAACGGCGGTTCTGTATCCCATATTATTACCCGACCGTACTGAACTGTTAATCAGTTATGCAACGGGTATAAAACAATATGTGGTTGATGAAAACGAAGCTGAGATAACACGTCAGGTTCGACAATTACGTGTAATGCTGGAGAAGCGCAGGAGTCGTGATTATCTCCCGTATGCTAAAAATCTTTATAAGGCGTTAATTTCGCCGATTGAATCAGATCTACAACAACGGAATATTACTACGTTGGTGATTATTCCAGGCCAGGCATTGCGCACTATTCCGCTCTCCGTATTACATGACGGCGAGCAGTTTTTAGTCAATAAATATGCGTTGGCAACAACGCCAGGATTAACATTAACCGACCCCAGGCCACTGAAACGGGAAAAGATGAAAGTGCTGCTAAGCGGCTTGTCAGAACCTGTGCAGGGGTTTCCGCCTTTGGACTATGTGCGTGGTGAACTGGAACAAATAGAAAATCTGTATATTAGTAAACTGCTATTAAACAAAAAGTTTGTTGCTAACAGTATCTCAAGCGAACTACAAGATACGGAATACAGTGTTGCTCATTTTGCATCCCATGCGGAATTTACCGGTGATGTTAAAGATTCTTATATTTTAACCTTTGATGACCGGATCACTGTCAACGAATTGGGTCAATATGCAGCGCTGAGCCAATCCCGCAAAAAACCCATTGAGTTGCTCACCTTAAGTGCCTGTAATACCGCTGCTGGTGATGATCGGGCGGCATTGGGGTTAGCTGGGGTTGCCGTTAAATCTGGGGCTAGAAGTGCCCTGGCCTCATTATGGGCAATTAATGATAAAGCCTCTTCTTTATTGGTCACCGAATTTTACCGTCAACTATTGGATGAAAAAGTGACTAAAGCGGTCGCATTACAGCGGGCGCAGGAAAAGTTGATGAAAAATATACGTTATCGCCATCCTGGCTACTGGTCCCCTTTCCTGCTGATTGGCAATTGGTTGTAGCACGCTTTTTGTACCTATTTGCAATATGTCATCGATGCTAAACCTTTGTGCGATTAGCGGTGTCTCCTCTGCTATGCACTCATTCGCTATTGAATGCTGATGTGGTGCAACAATCGGCGACAGGAAATAGGCGACAGGAGATCTAGGCATGTTTCGGACAAATGCGACGGACACGCAGGTAAACCATCGGTTTCGTATTGAAGACGAGTTGGAACGGACGTTAAGCGATAATGTCGATCAGCGAGTTGCAGCGGCCAATAAATTAGGTTCGTTGGGACAGGTGGATGCCGGAGTGATACCTGCGTTACACCGTTTATTGCAGGATCAATCAGAAGTAGTACGTTTTAGTGCCGCACAAGCGTTAGGCAAAATGGGTAAAGCGGCCCATACCTGCCTTAGCGGGTTGTGCCAATTGCTTAATGATAAAAACCAATTAGTGCGGGTGCATACGGCTTTGGCGCTTCGGAACATTGCTCCGTTGCCTGTGATATCGATACAATCGGTGACGGTGGGGTTGGCCGACTATAACCCCAAGGTTAGAGAGCACATTGCTGCAGCGCTCGCTAAAAGCGGTAAGGCAGCCCAGCCTGCTTTGGAAATATTATGTGATGCACTGTCTGATCAGGAAGAATCAGTTCGATGGTATGCTGCTGCCGCGTTGGGCGGAATGGGGGTCGATGCGAAGTGTGCCGTACCTCAGTTAGTCACGGCTTTTATGGATGACATTGACGTTATTCGAGAGGCGGCACAAGATGCGCTACTGCGCATTGAGCCGGATTTAAATCCACAGCCGATCCAGAATATTTATCGGAACAAACGTAACAATGGTGATCGAATGACTGGTCCAAATAGTGATGCGTGAACGCATCAAGGGCCGTAATGTCGGTATGATATTTAAGGGGGTGGGGCGGCCGTGCATTTTGTAACAAGCATCGGTTCGCTCAAAAAACCTTCTTGGCGTGATGCTTTAAAGCCATCGATTCTCCAACATTATAGCCTCTTCTTAGTTGTAGTCTTTTCAGAGCCATAGCCTTTTCAGAACCATGGTCTTTTCAAAACCATAGTTTTTTCAAAACCTAGTATCTATAAAGCCTAGTATTCACAAAACCTAGTATCCACAAAACCTAGTATCCACAGAACCATAGCCGAATAACGGCAGATTATCCTAAATTCCACAGTTGACCTCGTAAAACCAGCTAACGCTATGAATACCATCAATTTTTACCTATGGTATCTGCACTGTTTGAGTGAGCACGCCACGATTTACATAGCAGCCTTGATTGCCCGACTGACTTTGCAAAAACAGTGCTCCTGCGCATCCCTGCACATCGACTCGCTAAGGGCCGATCATTAACGCCTTTTTTGGCTTCGCCAGCCGCACAATCAGGACGACTCGGTTTTCGTTCCAGGCACGATCTATTTATGGAGTCGCCTGCAGATCGTCCAACTGCGGAATTTAGGATTATTGTCGTACGGGTGCAAAGTCGGTTATTACCCCGGATGACGTGGTATGATTTGGCCATGAGAGTCATCATACTGCTATCTATCTTCGTTTTTTCGGGTTGCACCCAGGTTATTTTTCAGCCTATAAAAAAGCATTTGGTGGACCCCAAAGAGTTTGGCATCGCATACGAAGATTATTATTTTAAGTCGCATGATGGCCTAACCTTACACGGATGGTATTTGCCTGCGAAACGTAAAAAATTGGGAACGGTGTTATTTTTTCATGGTAATGCACAAAATGTGAGTACCCATGTGGGGTCGGTGTATTGGTTGCCAGACCACGGTTACGATGTTTATATTATTGACTATCGCGGTTACGGTAAATCAGAAGGGGTTGTTACATTACCGGGGGCTATAGCCGACATCGAGCAAAGTATCGCTAATGTCTTAGAAAAAATGCCGGCCGCGGAAAAATTGATTGTGATGGGGCAGAGCTTAGGTGCAAGCATGAGTGCCTACGCTGCAGCAAACAGCCCTCAGCGTGAGCGGATAAAAACGGTAATATTGGTATCGGCCTTTAGTGATTACCAGTCCGTTGCCAGAGAATTTCTTGATAAGCATTGGCTGACCTGGGCATTGCAATGGCCGTTATCGCTAACCATTAACAACGATTATAGACCTTTGGACGTTATTGGGGGCATTAGCCCAGTCCCTATCCTTATTATGCACAGTGAAAATGATGAATTAATTTCCTATGCGCATGCCAAGCGCTTATTTTCTCATGCGAATGATCCCAAGCAATTGGTTGAGCTTGATGGTACTCACAATAACTGGTCTCAATACCCTACGAACCGTGAAAAGTTACTCCGGTATTTAGCGGAAATAAATTAACCGGTGAACGGGTGTGTCTGTGGGTAGGTTTATACCAGGGATTTTGGAGGCGTGAGCTTGTTGAGGGGGAGCGGTATTTGGTGGGATAGAAAAAGGGGCGTTGAATAACGCCCCTTTTTGGTCCTAACTGTGCTTTAAACGATGCTTTTATACAATAGTTGTTTTAAACAACAGGTTTAAACAATCGCCCAGATTAGTTTTTTGCTGTTAACGACGTGTTTGTCGTATCCGGCAGGCGAGGCATCGTTTGTTTAGGAAATTCACCCGTCAAGCTATTTAGAAATGCAACAATGTTACCTACCTCATCATTTGACAGTTTTTTGTTGAGTTGTGTCTTTGCCATTACCCGAACCGCTTCTTCTAATGTTGCTACTGTACCATTGTGAAAATAAGGTGCAGTTACAGCAACGTTGCGCCAGGTGGGTACTCGCCATACGTGTTTGTCATCATTGTTTTTAGTGACTTCGTAACGACCAAGATCGCTGATCAGGTCATACTTTTTATCGTATTCACTGCCAGGAAAGATCGGGAATTTCTGGAAAAAACCTTCACCCATTTTAAGGTTGGTTGGTCCTGCGAAGTTTGCACCGCTGTGGCAACTGGTGCAGCCGACTTCAGTAACCAGCTTCATGCCTTCGAGAGCTTTGGCCGATAACGCTTTCTTGTCACCTTTAACATACAAGTCGAAAGGACTGTTTGGCGTAATCAACGTGCGCTCATAAGTGGCGATTGCCTTGGCTATATTGTCATAAGTAATAGGATTTTTCTTGCCGAATACTTGCTCAAACTGAGTTACATAACCGGGCATTGCTTTGATACGGTCAACGGCAACATCCTTGTGAGGCATGCCCATTTCAATAGGGTTCAGGATAGGGCCTTTTGCTTGTTCTTCCAGGGTAGCTGCACGGCCATCCCAAAATTGTGTTGTTAAAAATGCGGCATTCCACACAGTGGGAGCGGAGCGTCCGCCCTTTTGTCCGCTAACACCAACAGAAACCGCCCGATTGTCAGTTCCGCCTGCCATTACATTATGGCAAGAGTTACATGAAACTGTGCCGTCTACTGATAAACGTGGATCAAAAAACAATTGTTTTCCAAGCTCAACTTTAGCGGGGGTCATTGGGTTGTCTTTAGGTTCGGGCGCTTTGCTTGGCAAAGCTTCAAACGCAAAAACTGTTGATGCCGTTAGCGTTAGCAGTAAAACGATTGCTAATGCTAATAGGGTGCGCATACGCCAATATGTAGAACAATGCGGTTTCATTAAAATAATCTCCTACCATTTATTTGTTGTTGACAGTTTCCATGCACTGCTTAGACAGCGTCTAATGAGGGCGTAGTCTAAACCCAGTCTATGTAATAATCAACAGTGCCTTATTACATTTATGAAGGCATCATTGTTTATTGTCAAGTAAGTATGAATTGGCCAATTTGGTTCAGTTTGTGTTCAGTTTGTGCTGAAAATACACCAGCTCATAACACGGTAGGGGGATTATACGTATTGCAAAATCTGTTCTTTTGATAAGGCCGGATTAAATGAATTTTTTATGTTCAATTTTCGAGGAGTGTGTGAGTGGTTGAACAAAGAAAATAAAATTTAACCCGGCTTTCATATCACGATAGATTATTTTCGATAGAAGCTCCTCCCTTAATGTTGACAGTTGATGTAAGTGTTTTCTGTATAACAAAAATGATAAATTGTATGGGTATTGAATTTAGGTTTTGTGTCCTCCTCCCATTGGCTTAAGTTAGTTGTCTGAAGGTTAAACTCCTTTATTTGTTCATCATCGTGCATACGAAAAGAACGGATGCAGGATCTAACACTAACTATATAGGCATCATGTGCTTAAAGTCTGTTATGGAAACAATCAGTACGCTTACAAATACCTTTAAATAAGTAATAGCAAATAGCAAGCCAATTGTTTAGCCGTATTAAAACAACGAAAAATCATGGAGTTATAAATTCATCTGCCTAAAAAGTAAAAAAACTGCGCACTATGTTGGTTCGAGCAGGAACATTATTGTGCATTAAATGGAGAAGGATGGCGGAAATGGCAAGGCTTCCTATAAGGTTTTACGTAAAGGATCCATTGCAGCATATTATTCAGCGAAGACATAACAGGGACAATATTGTTGTTACTAAAGGTGGCGATCAATTTTACCTGGAATGTTTGGCAGACGCCGCTAATGTAGCAAAAAGGTTCCCTTGTGTCCTTTCAGCAAACATCGCCGTGGTTCGACATTGAGCTCGATGTTGAGAAGGCCAAGGGGGGCGAGCGTAATGTAGAGATATGAAGCACTTATTAGATGCCTGCGTGTTATCAGAAGCCAGGAAGAAACAAACTCACCCTAATTTAGTTCGTTGGCTAAAGTGTTTGGAAGAAGTCCGGCTGTTTGTTAGCGTGATATTTATCGTGGGAATTCGGGAAGGTTGTGCTAAATTTAACGATTCTGCCAATAGAAAAAAATTGTATGTCTGGCTGGAGTAAGGCTTACAGGCCGGGTTTGCTGACCGGCGATTAACTATCGACAATGATGCCGAGGTGGAGTGGGGTATTATAAACGCCAGTAGAGGAAAAAGGGATTGCTGCTACCTTCGATTGACGGTTTAATTGCTGCAATAGCAGTGCAATATAATATGACCTTAGTTACAAAAAATGTGCCTGACTGTAGAGACCTGCCACTTAGAATAACGAATCCCTGGGACGCAGGTTAAGATAAAGCTTGCCCCTAACCTGATTTGAATAGTCTTTGAGTTTTTGTCATGTCACTGTTGTGATAGCAGCAATTTTTTCATCTGGTGCGTCTCGGCTCTAGGCCGTCGTTGCGAATGTAGCGAAGCAATCTCATACCGCTATTCTAGGGAGTTCGACAGAACGTTATTTTTCCGCTGTCTATTGTCTAAGAACAACATTAAGCCAAGAATCCCAGTGTTCATTTACCATGTGAAATCAGCGTCGATTTAAGCAAAGAAGTTGTGGTGTGTTTAAAATAGTATTAATTCGTTAAGCGTAACATAACCGGTTTGATTGTGTTGCCATAATGTTGCAATGCAAGACCCAAGTTTTGTGTATCTAAATATCAAACAGGCAAGAAAAAAGACCTGACCCTTAGTTTTTTGACCCTTAGTTTTTAAGCAGCTAACACCAGAAAAACGTGCTCTGGATTTTTCTGATGACAATGTTCGCATGACGGTGGCCAGTAATTTACTGATACACGATTGCCTTACGGGATAAATTAATATCATCGAAAAATCTTTAAAACAGCAGCTGAAATTAAGAAAAGAATTCGTTCAATTAACCAGCATTGATTGCATCGACTTGATTTTAGGCCTGATAATTATGCTTGAAGTTGGCGATATAGCGCGTTTTAACAATGTTGGTAATTACGCCTCCTATTGCCGCTGCGTGAGTGGTGCGCGCTACAGTAATGGTAAAAAGAAAGGTAAGAGCAACACCGAAAATGGCAACAAATATTTAGCTTGAGCATTTATTGAGGCGGCTAATTTCGCCATTCGCTACAACGAAACAGTGAAGCGTTACTATCAACGAAAACTCACCAAATCACATCCCGCCGTAGCGAAAAAACCGTTGCCCACAAACTGGCAAGAGCCTGCTTTTATGTATTACGAGACCAGGTTGCCTTTGATGTTAACAAAGCTTTTGGCTAATGATGATGAATCAATAATTTTTAGTTTTGGTTGTGCAGATGAGTTTGGAGTTGGGGTTGGTAAAACCAAAAGACCTGATTAAGTCGCCTGCATGACGCTCTTGAATCTGTTTGTAAAATGCTAATATGCCCGTGTGTTGAACCCAGAGGGTAACAGCATAAGTCAAAGGTCTGTCATCGTGTATCGGTGGCTATATCGACCTACCAGAGACATATGGACTGCCCACGGTACTAACTATAATTTCTGAGGCTAACGCCAGGGGCCGTAGGCACCTGTTTACAGCTGCCTACAAACGCCTTAATTCAGATGGGTGACTGGTACTTGTTAGTTGACGCCATACCACGAAATTTTTATGCGCATGTTACTTCGCAAATAGTGCGGCACGATACTTGATCGGAACTTTCTAATGGGTGACGCTTAGTTTTCAAAATATAAGTTATGTTCATGGGGGAGCGATGCTCGCCCATGAACAATTTGGATTAATTGGTTTATTTGATGAGCTACGTTTAAGTGCTTATTGTAAATCCACTGCTATTGACACATTTCATGTTCATGAAATTGACAGCAAGTCACACGAAATTCTTTGTTGTTTTTCATGCCTTCTTCGTAGATATCCGGCATATCATCTCGAATTTTATCACATATTTCTTTATCGTTATTTTCAGCATTAAGGGCCGCAACCATAAGCCACATGGCAACCGTCATAAAAGGTATTCCTAATGCTAAGGCAATATTTTTCCATCTTTCCCACAGGTCCATATATTCTCCTCCTTTTCTGTTTTGTTTAAATTTTTAATTTGTTAGCAATTAATGTGTTTTGTTTTAGTGGAAATCGTGTTTTTGTCGTTTTTAGAATAACTGCTGTTGGTGCGATTGAATATTTTTAGTCCTCTTTCTATTCGCGTATTTGTATAGTTGCTCGGTAGTAATTTGTTAGGTGATATAAGTTGACTAAATGCTCCAGGGGCAGAAAGGCTGCTAAGCTCTCCAGTTTTTGCTATGCAGTCTGATGTAAAGAATTTTGATGCATCCAGAACTTTGTCGGGTAAATCTTCGAGATTACTACTAAACTGAATATCTGTAGAAATGTTAACTTCACCATCAGTCGATAATTGCGACGACACATCAAAACTATTGTTACTTGTGATAACTAAAGATTTACCAGAAATATTTATACTACCACCATTGCCTTTAACAGCCGTTGCCGTTAATTTACTTTTTTCAATTGCGATCAATTTTGATTGTAGACTAATGTTGCCGCCGTTACCGTTTTCTTGTTGAACTGAAGATGCAATGTTGCTGTTTTTTACAATAATATTATTTTTGCTACTTATTTTAATGTTGCCACCATTGGTTTGCTCGGCATTGGTGGCCAATGTTGAATTATAAATAGTCAAGTTGCGAGTGTTTATGAATATATTGCCAGCATTATGTTCAGCGGGGTTGTTTCCAGTAGTCGTTGTTTCAGATACAATTCTTGCGTTATTGGAAATGTTTATTAGATTAGAGTTTATGTGTATAGAGCCTGCCGTACTTCCCGCGTTGATTAATGGGGCAAATGTAGTTGATGAGCTGCTTATTTGTGAGCTTGCTATGCTTAATGCAGTTTCGTAGTCGTTCCCCTTGCTTAAAAGATGATTAAGTACGTTGAGACTAAATCCGTCTAAATACAGTTCGTTTGCCTCCAGCTTGATATTGCCTGCGGGCTCAACAAAGAACTGTGACTGATTTGTGATATAACCTCCATTGGTTACGTTAATAATCCCAGATGTAATTACTAATTCCGTATCTGCACCACCACTTTTTTGTATTGTAGAAGGATTGTATTTTCCGAAGCTTAATTCAAGATTAGGTGAGGTTCCAGATACGGTTAAATTGCCAGTATTTCTTATTGTAAGCTCGCCTGAACTTCCACCACCAGCTGCCAGGGTTTGGATCGCCCCACCGTTTGTTATGCTAATGTCTTCGGACGTAATTGCAATATCGCCGGATTTAAAGCCCTTAAAAGAATTGGTTCGGATCATGGCATTGTTGTTCAGGGTGAGTTTTTTTGTTTTTATTTTGATGTGGCCAGCATCGTTTGCAGTATCAAATCTGAAAAAACCAGTGTCGATACCTGTGAAATCATTTAATAAATAAATCGCAGATTCCTCAATACCTTCCATCGTAATCACATTTGCCTTTATATCCACATCTCCGGATTTACCCTGTCCAAAAAAGAAGTCAGCGGCAGTGGTGATTCTTGAGCCTTGGTGTACATCGAGTTTTTCGGCGTCTTTTATGGTGATATCACCACTATCACCCGCTCCGGCGGCGCTGGTGCTGATGGTGCTGTAGTTATCCAGTTCAATATTTTTTGCTTTAACAACGATATCGCCTGCGCTTCCTGCGCTAAAGCCTTCTGCTTCGGATCGAATGGCGGATGTGTTTTTAACCTGAAGGGCGTCGGTTTCTATATCAATTCCGCCGGGTGTGCCGCCAGCGAACATTTTTAAGTTTGCTGTGATGTTTGCGTTATTGTCTAGCTGCACGGTATTTTTAGTTTTTATGTCAATGTTTGCCGCGCTCTGGTCGGCCATTGCCAGGGTGTTGGCTAACATACTGGCATCATCTAACATTAGTGCGCCGCTGCGAATGACGATACGTCCTCCTGAATTGCCGCTGGCGTCAATTGTTGCTTTATTATTCAGGCTAATATTGCCTAATTCATCAACGTTGTCAACGCTTGTGTTTTCCAGCGCTAAATCCACTTCACCTTGGGATGCGATGCTGGCTATGTTAATCTGACCATCCGCCGCCCGGATAGATGCGGCATTTTTTAGTGTTATGTCGCCGCCAATAATTGATACATTGTTTCCTTCTGCTACACTGAGCTGGCTTTCATCGACCGTAATATTTGCAATGTCATTGTCCAGGAAGCCGAAGGCAGTTGGTGCGGACACGGATAACGTGGTGTTTTGGCTTAAGTCGGCGTAAAACCGGTCGCTATTGCCCAGTTTCAGGTAATCGGCTGTGCTGGTGTGAAAGGAGCCGGTAATATCCAGCTTGGCATTAGCGCCGAACAGGATGCCATTGGGGTTAAGCAGAAATAAATTAGCATTGGCGATTGAGCTGCTGATGGTGCCGTCGATGTTTGAGGCGTTACCACCGGTAACTCGGCTAATGATGTTTTGCACATTGGCGGGCCCGGAAAAATTGGCGGTTTCGCTGGCGCTTAGATTAAATTGGCTAAAGCTATGAAATAAATTGTTGCCGCTAAGCTGGCCTTTGTTCGCGGTAATTTCAAAGTTTGGGCCAGCCAATGATTCTGCGCTACCGAGACTGCCGTCAGTGATGACTTCTGCGTTGACAGACGGTAATAGGCCATAACTTATTGCGGTTACGATAAGTAAGCGTTTGTACGATGCTTTCATAACGAATGCCTCATTGTGTACGAGTTAGGTTCATTAATGATTGCCATAGTATTATAAAATAGTTGCAATCAGGTTAATGTGTATGCCGTCGTCTTGCAGTGAATCGTCAAAATCGTTAACGTCATTGAGTGCTTTGGCCCAAAACAATTCTGCGGCGGCCTTATCTTGCCAAGTCCATTTTATGCCTGTGCCGACGCTGTAAATATTTTCTGCCTTGTCACTATTTTTATTCCATGAGCGGCCATAATCCGTAAATCCTACTAGCTGAAGTTCTTGTGTGGCCGCTTCGTTGCGGTAAACGAGTTTGCGTATTTCCCAGGATGCAATAAAGCCGTTGTCGCGCACCAGTTGATTTTCGCGGTAGCCGCGCACGGTGTTGGCGCCCCCCACGGCGAATTGTTCCATGGACATTAAATTGTCCATTGCAACTTGTAAATCAGTGCGAAAGATAGTCTGGATATCGACTGGTATGTGACGCTTTGCCCACTGAAATTGCAGTAGCCAGGCGGTGTAGTCGCTATCGGCGCGGCAGTTATTATCAGTTTGTCCTCGCTCACAATTACGCCCAGGTTTGAATCGTGTGGCGTCCAATGCATCGATACCAACACTTAAGGTATGACGAAAGGAGTAGACTTCATTGTTTTTGTGCTGTAACCAAGATTGCGTCAGTCGTAACGCGCTAACGCGATTTATACCGACGTCTAACGTGGAGCCATTAAATGCTTGGGTTTCGCTACGGCGTTTATCGAGTTTTACGGAGACGGTGTATGCTTCCGATGATGATTTGAATAGTGGAACAGTTACGCCAATGCTGCCCGTGTAGGATTCGCTATCGATATCCAGTGCTTTAAATGTATCCTCAATCACTTCTGAATCGCTGGTTTCATAAGATAAATTCAGCATGGTGTCATTGGCTAATAATGGCCAGTTATAATTGACATAACTGTTTTCGAGTCCTTCCGTTACACTAAATCTAAGATCTATATTGTCACCTGCGCCGCTAACATTGAGATGGTTAAACGCTAATATAGCCTGTTCTTCCCCCACGCTGGGTGGTCGGTGGTTATTGATGTTTAGTGACAGGTTGTAAGGTTTTTCCTCGGTGATGGCGATATTGAGGGTGCTATCGCCGCGTGTAGCGCCGGGGGCCAGGTTGGCATTGATACGTTTGATGCGTGGGTCTTGTTGTAGTAAGTAGAGGCGCTCCTGAAGCTGAGTAAGGTCCAGTGGATGGTGTTTGTCCAGCCGAATGCGGTCTGAGATATAAACATCATTCAATCGACCGTTGTTGGCGACAATAATATCGGAGAGTTGGCCTTCAATGACGTTTATTTGCAGTATACCTTGCGCCACATCCTGGTCCGGGATGACGGCCCCGGAGTTGATGTAACCGTTGTTAATATAGTGCTGAGTGACTGCGAGACGTATTTGTTGCAGTTCCAGGGTGTCGACTTTTTGGCCTATGTAGTCTTTGACGATGTAGTCTAATTGCTCACGGGTAAACGCTGTGTTGCCTTCAAATTCTATTTGTTTGATATCGATTTGTAAGCGGTGAGACAATAGTTTTTCAGTTGAGTCGGTTTTTTTAATGGGTGGTAACTGCAGCTGAGGCTGCGGTTTTGGTTCAAAGGGTTTATTTTTTAAGATATCGGTTCGTTCATCGCCCGGACGGTTGAAAGGTATGGTTTGCTCTTGGGCATTTATGCTAGGTGCTGTGAGGACCCCGATGCACAATAGAAGCCATTGCAGATGGGCGATTAGCTTTTCATACTGACTTAGTGGGGTGTGTTTTTCCATTGAGCGAAATTATTGTCGTAATATTGTTATAATTAAGTCTGTCACGGATGCCGGATCAGCTATATTACCAGGAATGGCTAATATTGCTGTTAGCTAGCACACAGGTTGAGTATTTTTGCGTAATGCGCGGTTATTATAGGTTTCAGGATTCATTTGCTCAATCATTAATGCGTGAATTGTTAATATTTCACATGATGAGTGCGGCAAAGTTAACATTTTACTACCGGTTTGGCGCAAAGAGCGTAAGGGCATCGTTGGGCTACTGGGCCTGTCTCAGTATATTGTGATACAAATTGGTACTATCTGTCGAAGGAGAGATGCCAATGAGTGCATCGAGCAGTCGTGCACATTGCAGGTAGGTGGCAATGGCTTCTGCATAACGGCTTTTAAGGGCATAGCATTTCATCAGTCGAATATAGTATTCCTCCTGCAGCGGGTCTATTTCCAGGCCTTTTTTGTAGAATTGCACGGCTAGGTCACATCGGTTTACGCGTTCTAAATGATCGCAGATTAACATTAAGCAATTGGAGAACTTGTTGTTTATCTTGTCCCGGTAGGCAATATACCAGGGTTGTTCATCTTCATTGCCTAAAAATGGTCCGTGGTAGAATTGTAATGCCTTATTGGCTAACGTTGTGATTAGTACATGATCAGGATATTGGCTGTTGATGTTGTCTTTCAGCTTGTTAAGGGTTTTTTCCAACTCCCACACGTCTACCCAGCATCGTTGGCTGTTCAGGGTTAAGTGCCCGTCGTTAAGCAGTAGGGTGTCACTCCCTAATAGCTTGCGCAGTCTGTGTAACGTGACGGAAAAAGAAGTATGGGCTACATCGCCGTCAGCATCCGGCCACATGGCATCGCTAATGCGTACTTCCCCCACCGATCTGCCGCCAAATGCGATGAGCACTTTTAATAGTTCATTGGGTTTACGGTGGCCCTTGTTCTCGCTGTTTTTGCGCTTGCTATTGACCAACAACGAGTAGTGCCCGAGCGTGTTTATGACGACGGGGTATTGTGATAACGGTGCAGCGTTGGCTTCCTCATCCTTTATTGGCGCTGGTGAGTGTTCGTTATTATTTATTAGTGTATTTGAATTTGCTAATGCATTGACGAGGGTGGCATTGTTGGTTTCCGGTGTGGCGTGCGCAAAACTGAGCTCAAGGTGTTGGTTATTGGCTGTTTGCGCTTGTTGTTGCCATCGTTGTATCGCCATGTGAGTACCTCTGTCAATATGATAATGGGTGAGTCAGGTTTATTGGGTGTGACACACAGGAGCAGGGAAGGGTTTAGTGTTTTATGATAGATATTTACACTTCACATTGTGTAGGTGATTTATATGCTCATGATGGTGTTCGATGTGGGTGGCTATGGTTATGGCGACGGAATATTGGGTGTTATATTTTTAGGGTTATTTCATGGTGTTGAGAGAATGCCCAGCAGTAGTGCGTTAGTGTTCCAAGTTAGGGCGTAGGCGTAGTCGCATTGTTTGGGATATGTAATGAGGTGCTGGCTGCATCGATGCCTTGGCGGTGGCCTTGAAGGTGTTGTTGTGCTGTTTTTTTATGACGCTGTGTTTTGAGTCATGGTGTTAGGTGTTTTTTCGAGAGAGGAAGGGCGCTAATTTTTGAATGACGGCTGGGTGTTTTAGTGTAAAAATGTGGTTGTAACGGTAAGCGTTGACTTGTTATTACTCCTGCTAATATTTTACGGCTCTTAAGGATCGTATTGTTGTTAGGTGGTGTGGTATATGAGGAAGGGTATAAGCCCACCAAGCGCTGCGCGGGCTTTTATATACCTACATGGTTTATGCTCCCAAGCTTATACTTCCAAGCTTATACTTCCAAGCTTATTCTTCTAAGCTTATACTTCTAAGCTTATACTTCTAAGTAATCCAAAATGCCTTCCGCTGCTTCTCGGCCTTCGAATACGGCGGTTACCACAAGGTCGGAGCCGCGTACCATATCGCCACCAGCAAAAATTTTAGCATTGGTCGTTTGAAATTTGTGTTCTTGTTGCGCGGCCGCTTTGACGCGCCCTTGCTCGTCCAGATCAATGTTGAATGTGGTTAGCCAGTCAGCCGGGCTGGGTCGAAAACCAAAGGCGATGATGACGCGATCAGCGGGAATAATTTCTTCGGAACCTGGAATGGCTTCAGGGCTGCGGCGGCCACGGGCATCCGGTTCTCCCAATTGTGTCGTGATCAGTTTAATGCCTTCGACCTTGCCATTGCCAACGATTTCCACGGGTTGCCGATTCCATAAAAATTGTACGCTTTCTTCTTTTGCATTGGTGACTTCCCGTTGTGAGCCGGGCATGTTAGCTTCGTCGCGGCGGTAGGCGCAGGTGACGTGTTGGGCGCCCTGGCGAATGGCGGTGCGGTTGCAGTCCATGGCCGTATCACCTCCGCCAAGCACGACGACGCGCTGATCTTTCATGTCAATGAAGTCTGCGGGGTTTTTTTCCAGTTCGAGGTAACGATTGGCATTGGATATTAAGTAAGGCAATGCTTCATGTACACCGGGCAGATCTTCGCCAGGGAAGCCGCCTTTCATGTAGGTGTAGGTTCCCATGCCTAAAAAGATGGCATCGTACTCATCCATTAGTTGCTGGAAGGGAATGTCTTTGCCAATCTCGGTATTGAGAATAAACTCTACGCCCATTTCTTCCATGATATTGCGGCGATTTTTGACGACACTTTTCTCAAGCTTGAATTCGGGGATACCAAAGGTGAGCAGTCCACCAACTTCTTCGTAGCGATCATACACCACGGCTTTTACGCCGTGACGGGTTAGCACATCGGCACACCCTAACCCGGCTGGTCCTGCGCCTATGATGGCGACGCGTTTGCCGGTGTCGGTGACGCCGGATAAATCGGGCCGCCAGCCTTTGGCGAAAGCGGTGTCGCTGATGTATTTTTCAATGGAGCCAATGGTGACTGCACCAAAACCGTCATTTAAGGTGCAGGCACCTTCGCATAGACGGTCTTGCGGGCACACACGCCCGCATATTTCGGGCAGAGAGTTCGTCTGATGAGACAGTTCAGCGGCTTTTTCTATGTTGCCTTCGGCGACCAGCTTTAGCCAGTTGGGAATGTAGTTATGAACGGGGCATTTCCATTCGCAATAGGGGTTGCCACATTCCAGACAACGCTCCGATTGGGATGCAGCGGTTTCTTGGTCGAAAAAGCCGTAAATTTCTTTGTATTCTTTGACTCGCTCCTGAGCTGGCTTTTTTGCCGGGTCAACACGCGGTACTTGTACAAATTGAAAGTTATTCGCCATGATGTGTTTTATCTTGTTGGTTTGTTCTTGATTATGCTGGTTGTAAGTTTAAGCATAAACTTAGGCTGCCAGGGTTTTTAAGTCATTTAACAGGGCGTCCAGTTGGGCGGCCTTGGGTTTGACTAACCAGAATTTTTGTAACCAGGTTTTGTAGTCATCCAAAATGGCTTGCCCACGTTCGCTGTTGGTTTCCGTAACAAATTCCTGAATGAGTTCATGTAAGTAGTTACGGTATTCTTCCATTGATTCGGGAGTCAGGCGTTGGATGTCAATCAGTTCATGGTTGTAGCGATCGACGAAGGTGTTGTCCTCGTCGAGTATGAAGGCGAGGCCACCGGTCATGCCTGCACCAAAGTTGATGCCGCTGCTACCAAGTACGGTTATGACACCGCCGGTCATGTATTCGCAGCCATGGTCGCCCACACCTTCTACAACGGCCAGTGCGCCGGAATTTCGCACCCCAAACCGCTCTCCTGCCAGGCCAGCAGCAAATAAACGTCCGCCCGTGGCCCCATAAAGGCAGGTGTTGCCGATAATGGTTGTTTCGTGGCTGTTATAGGTGCTTTCTTTGGGTGGGCATATGACGAGTTTGCCGCCAGCCATGCCTTTACCAACATAGTCGTTGGCGTCACCCACCAGTGTCATGTGCAAGCCACCGGCATTCCAGACGCCAAAGCTTTGTCCTGCGGTGCCGGTGAGGTTGATGTGTATGGGAGTGTCGGACATGCCCAGGTCACCATGGCGCACGGCAATTTCGCCGGACAGGCGGGCGCCAATGGAACGATTGGTGTTGCTGACGGTGTAGCTGAATTCCCCGCCGCTTTTGTTTTCGATGGCACTCAGGGTATCGCGTACCATTTGTTCGGCCAGCTCGCCATGATCAAAGGGTTCGTTTTTTGGGGATTCGCAAAACTGCGGTTTGTGTTTTGCGATGCCGCCATCGGATAAAATGGCAGATAAGTCCAGGCGTCGTTGTTTTGGTGTTAAGCCTTCAATCGCTTCGAGCAAATCTACACGTCCGATGATATCGGTGAGTTTTTGTATGCCCAGTTGTGCTAATAGTTCACGCACGTGTTGGGCAACAAATTTGAAATAGTTCATAACCATGTCGACTTTGCCAACAAAGTGTTCCATGCGTAATACGTTGTCTTGTGTGGCCACACCCGTTGCGCAATTGTTTAGATGGCAGATGCGCAGGTATTTGCAGCCCATGGCGATCATGGGGGCGGTGCCGAAGCCAAAACTTTCAGCGCCCAGGATTGCCGCTTTGATAACGTCGAGACCGGTTTTGAGTCCGCCATCGGTTTGTAAACGTACTTTGCCGCGTAAGTCATTGGCGCGCAGTATTTGATGGGTTTCGGTGAGTCCCAGTTCCCACGGGCTGCCGGCATAGTGCACGGAGGTGAGTGGGCTGGCACCGGTGCCGCCATCGTGTCCGGCAATGGTGATTAAGTCGGCATAGGCTTTGGCCACTCCGGCCGCTATGGTGCCGACCCCGGCTTCTGCTACGAGTTTTACTGAGACCAGGCCGCCGGGATTCACTTGTTTTAGATCAAAGATCAGTTGTGCTAGATCCTCGATAGAATAAATATCGTGATGCGGTGGTGGTGATATCAATGAGACACCGGGTTTGCAAAAGCGTAAACGGGCAATCAGATCGTTGACTTTTTTGCCGGGCAGTTGGCCGCCTTCGCCGGGCTTGGCACCTTGCGCTACTTTAATTTGCATGACGTCGGCGTTGCGTAAATAAGCAGGGGTCACACCAAAACGGCCAGAGGCTACCTGTTTAATTTTGGAACGTTTGTCGTTGTGATAACGGCTTTGGTCTTCGCCACCTTCGCCGGAGTTTGAACGGCCCCCCAAGCGATTCATTGCCTGGGCCAGAGTTTCATGGGCTTCTGGTGATAGTGCGCCCAATGACATGGCGGCGCTATCGAAGCGTACTACGATATCTTCAACGGATTCTACATCGTCAATGGCAATGGCTTTGGTGTTTGTGCTTAGCTTTAACAGGTCGCGAAATGCCAGTACCGATCGGTTGTCGACTAAGTCGGCAAAGAGTTTGTATTGCTGGTAGCTGCCGGATTTAACGGCGGCTTGTAACGCGTGCACCACATCGGGGTTGTAGGCGTGATCTTCACCACCGTGAACAAATTTTAAGATACCCCCCTGGTTGATGTTTTTACGGGGATTCCAGGCTTGTTTGGCCAGTATGCGTTGATCGTCTTCCAGGTCGTCGAAATTGGATCCTTGCAAACGGTTGGTTGTACCGCTAAAGCATTTGTCGACCACTTCGTTGTGCAGGCCAACAGATTCAAACAGTTGGGCGCCGCGGTAACTGCTAATGGTGGAGATCCCCATTTTAGAGGTGATCTTGTAAAGCCCTTTGTTGATGCCAGTACGATAGTTGCGCATCAGCTCCACGCTGTTGCGTTCTTCGATTTCCCCGCTTAGTTGCAGGGAGATGATGCATTCATAGGCCAGGTAGGGGTGAATGGCGGTGGCGCCATAGCCCAATAATACGGCAAAGTGATGCGAGTCCCGGGCGGTTGCGGTATCCACCACAATGTTGGTATTGCACCGCAGGCCCTCATTGATCAGGCGATGATGTACTGCACCGACGGCAAGAAGCGCGTGCACGGGTAATTTGTCTTTGCCGAAGTCTCGGTCTGATAGTACCAGGATCACTTTGTCGTTGTGGGCGGCATCCACCGCTTGTTGACAAATTTGCGCCAGGGCATCCCGCAAATTGCTGGAGGCGGGGTAGTTTAAGTCGATGCGCTGGTGGGCGTAATCGGTATTGTCCAGGGATAGCAGTTGTTTGAATTTGCTACTCGATAACACTGGCGAGTCGATGAGTAATCGTTTGGCATGTTCCGGGCTTTCGACAAACATGTTTTTTTCGCGCCCGATACAGGTCGCCAGTGACATAACGATTTGTTCCCGCAATGGATCGATGGCGGGATTGGTCACTTGTGCAAATTGCTGGCGAAAGTAGTCATAGAGTGAACGTACATTGCGAGATAATACGGGGAGTGGCGTATCATCCCCCATGGAGCCGGTGGCTTCCTGGCTGCCTTCTGCCAATACGCGTATGATTTGATCGCGTTCCTCGAAGCTTACCTGGAATAATTTTTGAGCAACGTTGATCTCGTCCGGCTTCATAGGGACAAAAATATTAGGTTGTTCAATGAGTTGAGAGCCCAGGTATTGGGCATTTTCTTTTAGCCATTGCTTGTACGGGTTACGCGACTTGAGCTCGTTATCAATGTCTTTTGGCAAGCGAATGGTTCCGGTGGCCGTATCTATGGCGATCATTTCACCGGGTTTTAAGCGGCCCTTGGTAATAACGTCTGCTGGATCGTAGTCGTAAACGCCAATTTCTGATGCGAGGGTAACGTGCCGATCTTTGGTCATTACCCATCTTGCTGGCCGCAGGCCGTTACGATCCATGGTGCAGGCAGCGTAGCGGCCATCGGTTAATACGATACCGGCGGGACCATCCCAGGGTTCCATGTGCATGGAATTGTATTCATAAAATGCCCGCAAATCCGGATCCATGGTTCCCATGTTCTGCCAGGCGGGTGGGATCAGTAGTCGCATGGCACGAAATATATCCATGCCCCCTGCTAATAATGCTTCTAGCATATTATCAAGGGTGTTGGAGTCGGATCCGGTCATGGAGACCAGTGGTCGAACTTCTTCGATAGGAATATGGGTGGACTCGAAGGTGTGGCCACGTGCGACAGACCAGTTTCGATTGCCTTGAACGGTGTTGATTTCACCGTTGTGGGCTAGATAGCGAAACGGTTGGGCGAGTCGCCATTGCGGCCAGGTGTTGGTTGAAAAACGCTGATGAAATACGGCAAGCGCTGATGTGAGTTTTTCATCGTTAAGGTCTTTGTAAAAAACCGGCAAGTTTTCCGGCATGACCAGGCCTTTATAGGACACTACTTGCGATGACAGGCTGGGAATATAAAACATGCTGTCTTGGGATTCGATGACTTTTTCGGTGCGGCGTCGGGCTATATATAAGTGGCGTTCGAATTGCGCATCGTCCATGTTATCCGGGGCATTAACAAAGAGTTGTTCTATTAATGGCAGTGATTTCAAGGCTTCTTCGCCACATGCGCTTGGGTCGGTGGGCACTTCGCGCCACCCGGCAATAATGAGCCCTTCTTTTTTTAGCTCCGCTTCCAGTTGTTGGCGGGCTTGGCTTGCTAAGGCTTTGTTTGTATTTAGGAAAATCATGCCTACGGCATATCTGTCCGCAAGTTTTAAGCCTTGTTGTTGTGCCGCCTGTTGTAAGAAGCTATCGGGCTTTTTCAGTAATAAACCACAGCCATCGCCGGTTTTACCATCGGCTGCCACAGCGCCACGATGGGTTAGCCGGGTTAGGGCGTGAATCGCTGTTTTGACTAACCAGTGGCTGGCCTGGTTATCCATCTGTACGATGAGGCCAAAACCACAGTTTTCTTTTTCGAATTCAGGGCGGTACAGCCCTTTAAGCGTCGTGTTTGTCACTGATTTCAATCGCTCTACTGTTGGTTAAGATCTGATTAATGGTTGCTACTTCGTTGTTGTTTTGTTGCCAGTGAGGTGCCGTTTGTTGGCGTAAACAAGCCCTCAGCAAATGCGCCCAAGAGAAAATAGTGTTATTTTTCAAACGCCTGCCGGTTAATGAAGCAACGATACTTCAGGCAAATGGCTGGGAATTATACTGTGCTATACGTCGCTATTCAATCGGCAAATTAATCGGCAAATAACGTACTGATGGCAAGGTATTGCTTTACTGTATGAGACTAATTCTGCGCTATCTACGCCGTAAGTTCAACAGATCAGGTTGTTTGGCATCGGCGGGGCTATTGTTGAGTGCGGTAAATATCGATCTGAATACTTTCCATACTGCGGATCCAGGGTTTTATTGTTGTTAGTGGTATGGGTAGGCTGGCGATGGCGTTGGCAGCAGTTTTTCGGTTGGGATAGATGCCATGCAGCAAATTGTGCCAGTTTTTACCATTGCGATGGGAGTAAAAATACGATAATTCGGGGGTAGTTAATTGGTACTGGTCAATGAATTTGACCACAGTGGATTTGTGATGGCCAGCTACCAGTTGCAGGGTGTAGTGGTCGGGGTTTTGGGTCAGTAACCATTGCTCGTCTTTCAGGCCAAGGGTTGTTTGTGAGCGGTTTGTGGGTTGTGGCGTTTTGTCGGTAATGGCCACTGGGTGTGTTTTTGTTGGTATCGCCACGGTTTGTTTTTGTGGCTGTACCGCCGGAGTATGTTTCGCGAGAGGGTTGTCACCGGTGAGATTGTTGTCTGGGTTGAAGTCTGTGTTGCGTTTATGATTATCGCTATCGTTATCGCGACGACTGGTTGTAGGCAGTTTGATGGTGGGTGTTGAGGGGGGGAGCGTGGGCGCCGTTATCGCAGGAGGGGACTCTGTTTTGAGGGTGATTTTGTCTGCGTTGTTGTTGTTGTTGTCGCTATTGCTATTGCTATTGCTATTGTTGCTATAGTCGTTATTGTTTTGCGTGGTTGGCAATGTACCTTGAATATAACGTTCGTTTTTAAGTTTAGCGGGTGACTCGGTTTCTGGCAGGGTTAAGGGTTTTATCGTGTGCTTGTTAGCGTTGTCGACCACAAGGGTTTGTGCGTCGGACGGTGTGTGGAACAGGTTGTTGATTTCTTCCTGGAACAGCACTATTGCGATGATAAATCCGGTTACCACGGCAGCCAGAACATAGTGTTCTTTGAATTTGGCGGTTGGTTTTTTGGGTGTGTTGTTGTCGAGGTCCTGGTTGTGTGCTTCGTGATTGCCTTGCTGGGTATTTTGCTGACTCGGTGGGCGAGAATTCCCGTTCGAGGTACGTCGAATAATAGGGGTAGTTTCAAATAATAGCTTGTCTGCAACCGCATTGATTTTGCCGGGAATACCCCCCGATTGTTTATGGATTTTTGTGATCGTTGAATCCGTTAAAAATCGTTCTGCTACCATGCCCGCCTGTGATAGACGGTGGCGCAGATAACACCCGGTGTGATTTTCATCAAAGTTGGGCAGATCTATTTTACGCTGGGGTTGCTTTTGTTTGTCCTGAAGCTCAGGGCTGGCTAATAGAATTTTTATTTGTGGTTCACAGAAAAATAAGGTTCGTAATCCTTTGCCGGAGTTCAGGTTGCGGGTATTAGCAATCTCTAATAAAAGCCCAATAACGTTTATTGGTAATACATGGACGTTGTCGACTATGAGTACCATGGTGGGGATGTTGACTAATGCGGCGTCGATGTGGCGTTTGAGGGTGGTTACGGTGGACAAGCCTGAGGCCTCGTCAATGGGAATGCCGAATCCGCTGTGGATTCGTTGTAATATTTGCTCTTCATGCATCATGGGAAATGCATCGATGCGGCATATTTTCCAATTATCTCGGGTTTTTTCGAGAAACTGCCCGAGCAGGGTGGTTTTACCGCTGCCTTCTTCTCCGGCGATGAGGAGAAGTTCGTGGGCGTATTGTGTGAGGTGCAGCAAAATATCCAGTCGTTGCGCGCGAGTGGGCTCCGAATAGTACATATCGTCTTCGATCGTGGCTGAAAACGGTGCTCGATGCATACCGTAATGTTTCAGGTATTCAGGGGATTTCGACCTTTTTTTAAATAAACGGCTCACAATAAACGGTTCACAATTGGTTATTCACATGTATTTGCTCACAACTATTTGCTCACAATTATTTGTTCACAATTATTTGTTCACAACAACGGGGGGGTTTAGGGAGCTTATCGTTTTTGTGTTTTTTCATGTTTTGCATCATTCTATGATTCGACAAAGTTTCGTTCTCAAAGTGCGTTTGGCGTTTGCAGATGGTTGTGCGGTTTTATTGCCGTTAGTTTAGGGTAATTGTTGTTCATTGTGCCTGACCCTGCACAAAGGCAACATAGTAGCCTCGTTTTATATGTTTGTCGCGTAGTTGAAGCATGCTTTCCATGGCGTTTTCGTGGGAATCGAAATATTGGCGTGATGTTTTTCCTGCAGACCCCTGGTAGCCGGATTCTTTGCTTAGTGACCAGCCGCCCATTAAGTCTTCCTGAAGTATCAGGTGGATAAAACGAATGGGGCCAGTGTCGGCAGGCGTTGTCTGTAAGTAGATCCTCATGCGTCAGCGTCACATTATGGTGAATTCATTGTGTTAATCCAGGGCTTAAGTGAGTTGAGTCGGGTTAAATATGCGTTCATATTCGCGAATGGCGTAACGGTCAGTCATTCCTGCGATGTAGTCGGCGATGGCAATTGCCCGGCCTTTATCGCCTGACACTCTGCGTCCCTCCATTGCATCAGCATAAGATTCTGGCGGTAAAATTTTAGTATCATGCATAAAAACCTCGAAGAGTGATGTGATTACTTTCTTGGCTTTAATACTCATGCGATGAACTCGGTAATGTTGATACAAATTTTTACGCAGGGCTTTTTTGAGTTGTTGGGTCATTTTTTTCATCGGTTCATTGTAAGCCATAATGGGATGAGATAACCGGGTTACATCTTGACGGGATTGAGGTTGTATCATGTCAATCTGTGTTGTGCTGGCGTTTAGAAAGTCTGATATCTGTCGATTAATCATGCGCCGAATAATTTCATGAATGGCACGACGCGAGCTGATGCTGGGGTATTTTTTCATTACGTATTCATGCTGCTCATTAAAGAGCGTTATTTCGCACATTTGGTCTATGGATAAAAAACCGGCTCGCAATCCATCATCTACGTCATGGTTGTTGTAAGCGATTTCGTCGGCTACATTGGCAATTTGGGCTTCAATGCCAGGTTGGTGGTTGTTGATAAATCGCTCACCTAGTTCCCCCAGTTTTCTGGCATTTCGAATAGAGCAGTGTTTTAGAATACCCTCCCGGGTTTCGAAGGTAAGGTTGAGGCCATTAAACTCGGCATATTTTTCTTCGAGCTGGTCGACGATTCGTAAGGATTGCAGGTTGTGTTCGAAGCCGCCATAGTCTTTCATGCATTCGTTAAGTGCATCCTGCCCAGCGTGGCCAAATGGCGTGTGGCCAAGGTCGTGTGCCAGTGAAATAGCTTCAGTTAATTCTTCATTGACGTTTAGGGCGCGTGCGATGGTGCGGCTTATTTGCGCGACTTCCAATGAATGTGTCAGGCGAGTGCGGAACATATCGCCTTCGTGATTGACGAATACCTGCGTCTTATATTCTAATCGGCGGAATGCTGCAGAATGAACAATACGGTCCCGGTCGCGCTGATATTCAGTACGATTATTGGGTGGTTTTTCCGGGAATCGGCGTCCCTGAGTGTTTTTATCGATGCTGGCAAACGGTGCCAGGGTTAACACGTGGACGACCTCACGCATTGTGGCTGGATGAGCCGATGCCGTGTGTCGGTGGATTTATGTGCTTTTGTGTTCAAGTGTCTGCTGTTTGGCCATTTGTAATGTTTGCTGTAAGAGTGTTGGGTCATAATCGTGGCTGACAATTGCCTCGCCCAGCGATTTTAACAGCACGAGGTTGATTTTACCTTGCTTAACTTTTTTATCTACCGACATTAGCGTCATAAACTGTTCCGTGCTTAGTGTATCTGGCGCTTTTACAGGCAGGTTGGCGTTTTCGATGAGCGTTTTTATGTCCTGATATTGTTCGTCGCTGATCCAGTGATGTCGCCTGGACAAATCGGCGGCGAGTACCATACCGGTTGCGACCGCTTCGCCATGCAACCAAGTGCCGTAACCCATGCCGGCTTCGATGGCATGTCCGAAGGTATGTCCCAGGTTTAATAAGGCGCGTTCACCGGCTTCCCGTTCATCGGCGGCAACAACTTCGGCTTTGTTCTGGCACGAGCGTTCAATAGCGTAGGCGAGAGATTGAGGGGTTCGGTTTAATAATGCGGGTATGTTATTCGTTAGCCAGTGCAAGAATTGCGTATCGCGGATTAGGCCATATTTTATGACTTCGGCAATGCCAGCACTTAATTGGCGGTTTTCGAGGGTGCTTAACGTTGTGGTGTCTGCGATAACACATTGTGGCTGATGGAACGCACCGATCATATTTTTGCCGAGTGGGTGGTTTACCCCGGTTTTGCCACCAACGGAAGAGTCTACTTGTGCGAGTAATGTGGTTGGTATTTGAATAAAACGCACCCCCCGTTGATAGGTTGCTGCAGCAAAGCCGGTCATGTCTCCAATCACGCCGCCGCCTAAGGCGATGAGTGTGCACTGTCGGTCAAAGCGGTTTTCTAATAGCGTGTCATAAATGAGATTAAGGGTGTTGAGATTTTTATACTGCTCTCCATCGGGTAATATGACGGTTTTACAATTACAATGGGATAGGGTCTGGAGCACGGTGTCGAGATAAAGGGGCGCAATGGTTTCATTGGTCACGATGAGCAATTGCTGGCTTGGGGTGTGTTGGGTAATTAGCGAAGCTTGTTGTAGCAAGTTTTCGCCGATGTATATCGGGTAACTACGTTCGCCCAGATTAACGCTTAATGTTTTCATGCTCATGTTTTTAATCGATGCTTTTTCACTTAATGGTTTGTAACTTATATTTAGTAACTTAAGGTTTGCAACTTAAGTTTTTTAACGTAATACTTTTTCAGTAATGAGCGCTAATAGTCGCTTACTATAGCTAATAATAATTAACCTCAATAGTTACTAACGCTAATAGCCATTCACACTAATTTAGTTGAGATGACTATTATAGCGCTAATTTTTTCACCAGTTTTTGTATTTTGCTGACAACTTGGCGAACAGAGTGCGTACTGGTTTCTATGATGGTATCTGCAACTTCCCGGTATAGTGGGTCCCGTACTTTTAATATGGTTTCTATAGTTTTATGTGGATCATCGGTTTGTAGTAGTGGGCGATTGTGATCCCGAGCGGTGCGTTTTACCAATTGTTCGATGGGGGCGCAAAGGTAGATAACGTGACCGTTTGCAGCCAGGCAGCGTCGATTTTTTTCGCTTAAAACCACGCCACCTCCAGTGGCGAGTACGATATGGCTGGCTTCACCATTGTTTCCAGCATGGTTTTTCGTTAAGGCTTCAATCATAGCTGATTCACGCAGGCGGAAACCTGCTTCTTTTTCTAATTCAAAAATAACGGGTATGGTGGTACCGGTATGTTTTTCAATTTCACGATCGCTATCGAAAAACTCGCGATTTAGGGCTTTGGCCAACAAACGCCCAATTGTGGTTTTGCCAGCGCCCATCGGGCCTATAAAAATAATATTTTTTGGCATATATGGTTGTTTTTGCTTGGTTTTAATCGTCATTCTGGCGGTTGGTTTATCGCCAGTTTAGTCGATTAGGTATACTAACGTGATATCTGTAACGTATATATTAACACGAAAACATTTATTTAAGAGGGTATGCGGAGGGCTGGAAGGTGGTGATTCCCCGGGCAGATTTGCCCGGGGATGAGCAGACTGTTTACTGAGTAGAGTCTGTGCTTAAGCTTTGTTTAAGAATTTTAGGCGTCACAAAAATCAATAACTCGTTCTTGGTGTCCTTTACCGCCTTGGAGCGGAATAAAGCGCCAATGAATGGCAGGTCGCCGAGAAAGGGAACTTTGGTTACAGAGTTGATCTTGGTTTGTTCGTAGACGCCACCGAGTACGACTGTCGCACCGTTTTCAATTAATACCTGGGTTTTAACTTCTTTGGTGTTAATGCTGGGTACGCCATTAAAGATATCGCCGACACTGTCTTTGTTAACGGCTAGGTCGAGTATCACCCGTTCATCGGGGGTGATTTGAGGGGTTACCGTTAGGGCAAGTACAGCGTCTTTAAATGATACGCTGGTGGCGCCACTGGAGCTAGCTTCCTGGTAGGGGATTTGGGTACCCTGTTTAATCAGTGCTTCCTGTTGGTTGGCGGTGACGACCCGTGGATTGGATATCACCTCACCTCGGCCGTCGGTTTCCAGGGCAGAGAGTTCCAGGTCTAGCAATATATTGGAGCCTAATATCGCCAGGGCGATTTTTCCTGGGGCACCGCCAGCGGGAGCGGCGGGCAGATTAACGTTAAGGCGGTCATTAAGTGCTCCGAAGGAGCTCAGGCTTTGGATAGGGGGGCCGCCGGGCAGGGCTTGATCAATAATAGTATTTGCGCCATCCGCTGAACCGGTGGTTGTGGTTAATGTGTTTTTGTTGCCTATGCCGGTAACCCCGAAGCGAACGCCGAGATCCTTGGCGAAATTATCATCGGCGATTACAATGCGCGATTCGATCATAACTTGGCGTACCGGGACATCTAAGCGGGCAATCAGTTTCCGAACGTCTAGCAAGCGGTCGCTGGTATCGACAGCAATGATCGTATTGGTGCGTTCATCCACGGTGGTATTGCCACGTTCCGACATCACGCCCGTGCCTTTTGCCTTTAAAATGCCCGCGATGTCAGATGCCTTGGCGTAGTTGATCTGGATTATGTCTGAACGCAGTGGTTCCAGTTCTTCGATCTGTTTTTTCGCCGCCAGTTCCAGCTTTTCGCGGGAGGATATTTCTTCGCTGGGGGCAACCAGAACCACGTTACCGGACTGGCGCATTGCCAGGCCTTTGGTTTTCAGAATAATGTCCAGTGCCTGGTCCCAGGGAACGTTTTTAAGCCGTAAGGTCAAATTGCCTTGTACAGAATCGCTGGTGACCATATTGAGGCCGGTAAAGTCAGCGATTAACTGCAATACTGCGCGTACTTCGATATCTTGAAAGTTGAGCGATAGCTTTTCGCCGCTATAACCATCTTGTTCATCCTTGTCTTTTTCGGCGGTGACGTCTGATACTACCGGTTTGACTTCTATGGTGTAAGTACCGCCAGCATGGTAGGCAAGGTATTCATAATTACCGGCGGGCGTAATTGACAGACGCACTCGATTGCCCACCCGGGTGGTATCAATGTACTGCACTGGCGTTGCGAAATCAGTGACATCCAGGCGTTGTAGCAAATCCGGGGAAATGGAGGTGTTGCCAAAGTCAACAAAAATTAGGTTACCTGATTCCCCCGTACTGGCGGGTGTGTCGGCGTCTGACAAGGAGATTACGATACGGGCTTCTCCTTGATTGCCTCGACGAAAATCAATATTTGAAATACTGTGCAGGGCATCATCACCGGGTACGGCAGTGGATATTTTTGTGGCAGCGCGGCGTGGTGCGGCTTTGTTGGCTGCACGGCTTCCTGCCAAGGTGATGTAGACCTTGCTGCCACTGACTTCAGTTTCGAAAGGTAGTAATTGAACCAGATTTAATATTACCCGGGTCCGGTTACCGGCTTCCACGGCAGTAATGCTTTTTGCAAAACCAATACCGACATTTTTGTTTTTCCAACCTAAACCACTGCCCGTATTTGGAAAATCCAGGGCAATTCGGGCTGGGTTATCGATAGTAAAGCTGCCAGGCTCAACCGCTCGTTGGGAAAAGGAAATTACAAATTGTACTTTATCGCCGGCGAGTTTATTAACGGTGATATCTTTTAGGTAAGCGCCATTGCCAGCGGGTATGGGGCGAGGCGGTGCGCGTTTAACAGGCTCGGCTTTCGGTTTTGGTCTCGGGGTAACGGGTTCCACGGCAGCCACGGTTGTGACTTGCGCGGATGCGGTGTTGTTGTCATCCCCTGAAAATTTTACAAAAACATTACTGCCTTCAGTGCGGATGGTATAGGGTTTTAAGGTGTCAAGATCAATGGAGACCCTGGTCCTGCCGGAGGCCTGAGATGCTTTTAAGGATTTTACACCCGCCATGTCGATGGGGAGGGGTAAGCTCCATGGCAGATTATTTTTTGTTTTGGATAAATCAATTGAGATTTTTGCCGGGCTTTTTGACGTGAAATCAGTGGGGGTTGGTGCCGGACCGGAAAGGGCCAGACGGATTTCTACACTGCCGTCATTGGCTGATTTAAAGTCTGCAAAATCCAGCGAGCGCGAAGGTTCCCCTTCTTCGGCCAGGGTAATGCTAACCGGTAAAGACACTAACAAGACCAACAATACGTATTGCAGCAAGTGGAATTTAGGTAGACCGAGTCTTAGTTGACTGAACCAGGACTGATTAGCGGGCTTTTTGGTGTTGGTATTGGTTGGGGGGGTATCAATGTCCATATTGTAGTGCATTGTTGGCTCTTTGTTATTGTTTAATAATTTATTATTGAATGCGGCTGTTCGAAATTGCATTGTTGTGCGAAATTGCACTGTTGTTCGAAGTAGCATTGTCGTTCGAAATAGCATTGTTACCGTCCTCATTGGGATCATTCGCTTACACTTAATGTAGCCTGTCGTCTAACCCAGCCACCGAGACCGTCTGGAACAATTTCTTGTAACATGACTTCGTTTTCGGTGATGCGCAGGATTTTGCCATTGTCTTGGCCCATGTATTTACCGGGTTTTGTGCGGTACAGTGTGCCGTCCTTCGCTTTTATCAGTGCCCAGCGCTCGCCACTTTGTTCCAAACTACCCACCATTTTTAAGGTGTCCAGGGGGAATTGTTCAAGAATTTGTCGCTGGCGGCTGGTGTCTGGCCGGAGTCCATTGTTGGATGTCGCCGTTCTGACGGGGGCTGAAGGTAAAAACGGGTTGCGTAATGTGGCTTCTTTATACGCATAGGTTGCATAGCTCTGTACCTCAGGCAGGGCTGGGATTTTCCCTGCTTTTTTTGCTTTAACCTGATTAACATATTCGTGTAAATCGGATACGTTACCCCCGCTGCAGGCAACGAGCAATAGGCCTATCAGGCTTACGCTTAGCCGTTTTATAGTCATATTAAAAGCAGATAATGGGTTCAATTGTCGTATTTTCACTAACATAACAGTCTATTGAAATAAGTTATTCCGGTGTCCTTGGGTATCGTCTTCTGCAGCTAGTTCAGCGCTTACTTGTGTTGCTATTTTTTACGTTTTTTACTTTTCTTTTTCCGGGCATTTTGAGCGTCGAGTTCGCCCTTGTCCAGATATCGATAGGTATTGGCGGTGGCGTTCATTAACAAGACTGAATCGCCAGCTTTTTCACCTTTTTTAGCTTTTTGTTGTCGTTTATTGATTTTTAAGTTGTGCAGGGTGACAATCCGGGGCAAGGCGGCAATGCCGCCGACAAAATTGCCCAGTTGATGGTAGCTGCCAACAACCCGAATACTGATAGGGTATTCGGCATAAAATTCTTTTACTGTTTCTGAGCCCGGCTTAAACAGTTCGAATTCCAGGCCACTTTCGAGGCCCACGCGGGAGATGTCGACTAACAATTCCGCGACTTCGGTTTTGCTGGGTAATTGCAGCAGCAGTGCACCGAAGGATTTTTTCATTTCTTCCATTTGTTTTTTGTAAGCATCAAGATTGGCTGCAACCGCTTGTTTGGTCTCGAAGGTCTTTTTAAGCTCCTCTTCTTTGGCGCGGGCGTTATCCAGTGCTACCAATTGTTCTTTTGTATCAAACCAATAGCCTGCAAATCCTACCGCAATGGCGACGGCCACTATGGCCACAATTTTGATGGGGAAAGGCCAGTTGCCGGCGTTTTTGAAATCCAGGTTTTCGAGATCGATGTTCACGCCTTCTTACCTTTCTTTTCTTCCACAGGTTTGGTTTGGGTTACTTCAAGTTTGAACCAACTGGAGTCGGGGTATTGTTGCTTGGCCGAGTCGATAACACTGAGTTTTGGGTTGGTTAGCCATTCTGAGGCATCGAGGTTGCGCATGAACTTGGATACACTATCGTTGGAGTTGGCAACGCCTGTGATACTGATATTGGTTCCAGTGCGTTCAGTATTCAACAAAAATACACCTTTAGGGGTGGCCAAGGCCACTTCTTCAAACAAATGTACCACCTCTGGTCGACTGCTTTGCAGTTGCTGGATAACCTGCATACGTGCCAGCAACGATTCCTTGTCCCGCTTAAGGGTTTTGATTTCTTCGATTTCTTTTTCGACTTTTTTAATGGTGTCTTCCATAAACGTATTTCTTGAATTCTGACTTTCTATCATACTGGTCATCTGGATATGAACAAATACTACCGCCAGTGCTGAAAAAATCGCGGCACCGGCCAGGGTAACGTTAAACTGGCGTTGTTTCTCAGATCTTAATTCTTCACGCCAGGGCAATAAGTTAATATGTGGCATGTTTAGTCAAAGCTCCTTAGTGCGAGTCCGCAGGCAATCATCAGTGAGGGAGCATCATTACTGAGTGCTTGGGCCTTAACACGCGAAGCCAGCGACATGGAAGTAAAGGGATTCGCGACACTGGTTGATGAACCCACTCGCTCTTCAATGAGTTCGTCCACCCCGGGTATTGATGCACTACCACCGGCTAGGATGATGTGATTCACTGCATTGTGATGGCTTGATGAAAAGAAGAACTGCAGAGAACGGCTAACCTGCTGTGCCATGGCATCTTTAAACGGTTCCAGCACTTCTGGAATATAATTATCGGGTAGTCCACCCTGGCGTTTGGCCATACCGGCTTCCTCGTAAGACAAACCATAGCGCCGCTGAATTTCTTCGGTTAATTGTTTGCCGCCAAATACCTGGTCCCGTGTGTAGATGATTTTTCCGTCATGCAACACGCTTAGCGTGGTCATGGTGGCACCGACATCAACAATTGCCACGGTATTATCTTGTATACCACCGGGTATTTGAGTTGATAGCAGCGGGAAGGCGTTTTCTAAGGTGTAGGCTTCTATATCCACAATCTTTGTGGTTAATCCACCCAGTTCCACGCTTGCAACCCGTGAATCGACATTTTCACTGCGTGATGCCGCCAATAAAACGTCACTCGTGTCAGGATTGGTTTCGGACAACCCCAATACCTCGAAATCCAGATTGACTTCCTCCAGTGAGTACGGAATATACTGATCCGCTTCCAATTCGATTTGACTGGCCAGCTCTTCTTCAGATAAATTTGATGGCATAGTGATCACTTTTGTAATCACTGAAGAGCCCGCTACGGCCACTGCAGCCAGTTTTGTACGTGCCCCGGAGCGTTTTGAAGCGCGGCGAATTGCTTCCCCTACCGCTTCTACATCTGTGATATTCTTTTCCACCACGGAATTCGGGGGTAGCGGTTCAGCCGCATAGGCCTCGACTCGGTAGCCGTCGGCTTGACGACTGAGTTCCAGTAGTTTTACGGTGGTGGAACTTATATCCAGCCCGAGTACTGACGGTTTTCTAGATGTGAATAATTGCGCTAAACCCACTCTAATTTCCCATGCATTTTTTAAGTTGAAGTGTATATCGGTATGTTTTTCGCAAACTTAATGACCCTAATGATAAAAAGCTCTGCAAAATTCGGGCAAAGATTTGGGCGGCGACTAACAGTAGTTCAAATTCAGTGGTTCAATTTGTAATTATTAGATAAATACTATTAGGTTGATGTTATTGGAAGTTTTATACTTTGTCGACATGGAATTTAAGAACTTGATCACACTCTGACCGAATTCAGGCCGCCACAATCGCTTTTCAGGGCTTTTTGTTGGTTATTTTTCCAGCAAAAAACCCTGAAAAACACGAATAATTATGCGTTAATATAAACCAATCGAAGGAAAATTATACATAGTATGGCTGGTATCGTGAAAAAATTGTTTAGTGCTCCAGTATTGATCACCCTGTTAAGCGCCTGTTTTATCGCCGTTGGCGTGACGGCATTAGCTGTTTATTTGTTTGTAGTGCCAAAATTGCCGCCCATTGAAAATTTACGTGATGTGCAATTTCAGGTTCCGCTTAAAATATATTCAAAAGATGAAAAGCTTATCGCTGAATATGGTGAAAAGAAGCGGGCGCCGCTTGACATCAATAATACACCAGAGCTGTTAATTAATGCCGTTTTAGCGGCAGAAGATGACCGGTTTTTTGAGCATCACGGTGTTGATTACCGAGGTTTGTTGCGTGCGGTTGTATATTTATTGCGCACTGGCAAGAAAGGTCAAGGCGGTAGCACCATAACGATGCAAGTAGCGCGAAACTTTTTTCTTACTCGTGAGAAAACCTATTTACGCAAACTCAATGAAATTTTATTGGCTTTAAAAATTGAACGAGAAATAACCAAAAATGAAATATTGGAGTTGTACCTTAATAAGATTTACTTAGGGAATCGGTCCTATGGTTTTGCGGCCGCTGCCCAGGTGTACTACGGCAAAAAGCTGGATGAGATGACGCCAGCGGAAATTGCGATGATTGCAGGTCTGCCCAAGGCGCCTTCTCGTTACAATCCAATTGTTAATCCGGATCGAGCCTTATTAAGGCGCAATTATGTATTAGGTCGTATGCGATCGTTAGGGACGTTATCCGAGCAGGAATACCAGGTGTCTCTAAATTCGATTGATAACTCAGAGTTTCATGGGCTTCGAAGCGAGGTGCCTGCCCCTTATGTGGCAGAAATGGTGCGTGCGGAACTTATAGAGCGTCTCGGGAAAGAGGCATATACTAATGGTTACAAAGTATACACTACCATTGATTCGCGGCTGCAGCTGGCAGCCAATGAGGCTTTGCGTGATGCATTGCTTGCTTATGAGGAGCGACATGGTTTCCGGGGGGCCGAAGCGAATGTGGATTTGGCGCAAACACCGGAAAATGATGAAAGTGCCTATCGGGCGATATTATCCGATTATCAACCGCTCAATGGTTTGTGGCCCGGATTGGTGGTGAGCGTGGGGGAGAAGGAGGCGTTAGTCTATCAATCACGCCACGGTAAATTAGTATTGGGTTGGGAGGGGATGAAATGGGCGGCGCCTTGGAATGGCGATGGCAAGGGGCCGGGAAAAGCGCCTCAAAAAGCGGCCGATATACTCCGGGTGGGGGATATTATTCGTGTCACTAAAATTAAAACCACAGCTAAAAACAGTGTTAAAGCTGTAGTTACGTCGGATGCTGATGAACAAAGCGAAGGCGATGCTGATGTGTCGTGGGCGTTGGCGCAAGTCCCTCGGGTTGAAGGTGCGCTGGTTTCATTGTCGGCACATGATGGTTCCGTGCTGGCGTTGGTGGGTGGGTTCGACTTTAACAAAAGCAGCTTTAACCGTGTTACCCAGGCCATCCGCCAGCCTGGCTCAAATATAAAACCGTTTAATTATTCGGCCGCGCTGGAGAAGGGGTATACCGCTGCCAGTTTGATTAATGATGCGCCTATTGTATTTGATGACCCGGGCTTGGAAAGCACTTGGCGTCCAGAAAATTATAGTGGCAGAGTGTTTGGTCCTACGCGTTTGCGCCAGGCTTTAATCAAGTCTCGAAACCTGGTATCTATTCGCTTATTGCGCTCGATTGGCATTTCATATGCGATTGATTATCTGAAGCGTTTTGGTTTTAAGCCAGAAAATCTGCCACGTGATTTATCCTTATCGCTGGGGAGTGCCTCAATGACGCCAATGGAACTCGTGACCGCTTATTCGGTATTTGCCAATGGTGGTTATAAAATTGAGTCCTATTTCATTGATCGCATCGAAAATTCAGACAATATAATTGTGATGACCTCCAACCCGCTGGTGGTCTGTGAGGTTTGTGAAACAAGCCCTGAAGAATCCGAGAATACATCCCCGGGCACGGATAGCGATAATGGATTAGCCGCGGATAGTCAAACTACCGCACCGGAAATTACTTCGGTGTTGGTGCCCGTGAGTATTTCTGAAAGCCCTGATATGGCGTATATGGAGGGAGCCGAACGTCCTGAAGCCATGTTGCCTCAGCGTTACGCCAAACGTATTATTACGCCTCAGAATGCCTATATCATGAATAGTATATTACGTGATGTTGTTAAGTTAGGAACCGGGCGTCGGGCCTTGCAATTGAAGCGTGGTGACTTGGCTGGAAAAACCGGTACGACTAACGATCAGCGCGATGCATGGTTTTCTGGCTACAACCCGGATATTGTCACTACCGCGTGGGTGGGGTTTGATAGTCCGCATCCATTAGGGAGTCGTGAGACCGGTGGTCGTGCCGCACTGCCTATGTGGATCAGCTATATGAAAGAAGCGCTGCGAGGGATACCTGAACAGTCACTGGAACGTCCCCCGGGGCTAGTGTCGGTCCGTATTGATCCTGAAACTGGGTTGTTGGTGGGGGCCGGGTTTCAAGGTGCATTGTTTGAGACATTTCGCGCAGACAATGTGCCAAAGCGCATGGTCGAAGACGACGTTGGAGGCAGTGACCCCCTTTCATCCGACGGTGGTGGATCCGTTGCGCCGGAGGAAATTCCCGAACAGTTATTTTAACGGTGGAAAACCTGCGCGGTGTTGGGTGTTGCAGGGAGTGGCCTTGACGGTAATGTGTTAGCACGGTGGTTTGTGGTGTTACCTTGCGGAAATGCTCTACACTCATTAGCACGTTCTTTCATTTTGATAAAAAGTTATGATAGAACGTGTTGCTTAGTTACTGTTAGTTTGTATTTGGCTGGTGTTTAGCCGAATGTTTGTTTAACCGAGTGTATTTAATCGACTGTATTTAACCGTAGTTAAAAACGATTTTGTTTTGCCGTAACTGGAAAGTACCGGCGTTTTTTTCTTCATCGAGCTTGTAGGTGCTTGTGCCGATGGTGGCCTCAACAGCGCAGTACACCTTATGTTTTACGGTAATGGATGCGTTTGCCAAACGCTCTATTTCCGTTGTAAGAACTTGTTGGCGGTTTCGAAGGTCTGTCATCTCTGTATTGAGTGTCATGTTCGTGTCCTGGATTTTTTTAATAATTGCGCGGGATTTTTCTTTGTCTTTTTTGATATTTTTTGATATTTTTGCGTAAGCTAATTCCAATTTTTTATGCTCCTCCATCTTTTGTTGATAACGTTCATTAATATCATTTAGTTGTTTCGTTAAGTCGGGGTTAACGCCAACGATAACCTTGGTATGCACGGCCGCAGGGGATCCCAGTACTTTGGCTTGTACCATTAAAGTGGCCCGCGTAGTCCCGCCCATTATGTGACCGTGTTTAGCATCTTCTTTCCCCACTATGACGTGGTTTTTTGTGGTGATGTCACTATGGGTGATTAACTCTTCGACTTTTAGGTAGTCTCCGGCATACACAAAGGCATTCTCGATAAAGCGGGCGGTAATTCTAGCGCCGGCGACCAGTCTCGCTGCACCTTTGCACTCCATGCCGTTCTCATCAAACAATGCGCCACGCCCGATAACACCTTTGCTCACAATAATATCGCCGCCGGCATTAATAGAGGTCGCTTCCTGAACCATACCGTGGATGTATATATCGCCAGTGGCTGTGACGCTCATGCCTGTAGTGATATCGCCGTTGATGATGACGGTGCCGTCGTAGTCAATATTGCCGGTTTTTATATCCACTTGATCGACACTGATCGTGGCTTCAACCATTGCCATTGAGGGGGTGATGATGGGTTGACCGGTGATGGTGGCTGTCAGTATATTTTGGTCCTCGCTGTCCCAGCGTGTTCCTTTTAACTCGAATTCGGGGAGGATATGTTGGCCTGGTGTCGGGGGGATTTCTTCGCCTTTTATATTTTTTCCCGGCTTGCCGGGTGTTGTGGGGAACAGGCGGGCTATTTTGTCGCCGGGGTTTACCATGATCAGGTGGCAAGCTTCGCTATGGTGCGCCTGAAGATGATCATTAATGTGTGGGCTGCGGTCCTTGGCATCAGGAATCAGGCTTTCAAAATAAGCGTCTCCACCGTTAACTGCTTTGATACCTTCGGCAATAACAGCCCTGCGAATGTGTTGTGGCGTATCTTGATTTGTTTCCTGCGGGGCTTGCTGTAATTGCAGCACTTTATTGATTTCTTCTTCTAATACCCCGATCTTAATGCCGTGTTCTTTTAGTGTTTTATAGATGTCCTGTCGTCTGAAAGGTTTGCCGCCGCAAGGTGTGCAATAGTTGATGCTGGCGGTTAAGTTGTCATCACTTATTGTTAATGTAAACTCACCGTCTTTGCAGTCACCAATGTTGATGAGCGATTTTTTTGTGCCGGCATTAAACTGCTCAATACAATGGTCGAGTGCATCGTTGTTTAATGCTATCTGGCTGTAACCCATGTCGTTAATTTTTCGTTTTAACCAGTCAAGTTTAATGGGGGTGCGTTTAGCTGATGTGGAAAATACTGCCTGGAGGTGACGACCGTCGTTACTGAGTTTGATGATCAGTTCGTCGTTGCAATGTTCGATTCTCTGGTTCATTGTTTTTATGTCGGTAGCGAACGCTTTGCACTAAAGAATGTCATCACAATTTGTGTCGCCGATCTTTTAGCAGGGCCGGTGTATTCATTTCGGTTGTAATGAAATACCTTGCGTGGCCGGCGTGGCGGTACTATCAGCGGATCTACCATCGTCATGTTTTAGTGACAGATTTGAGTCGTTGGGGCTGACCTTGCCTTCGCTTAGGCTGATTTTGAGTCTCAGGTTGTTTTGTGAATCGGCGTTGCGCAGTGCTTCTTCCAGTGAGATGCGGCCCGCCTTAAACAATTCATAGAGTGCCGTGTCGAAGGTTTGCATGCCGATATTGGTGGATTTTTCCATCACTTCTTTTATTTTATGGATTTCACCCTTAAGAACATAGTCACAAATTAGCGGCGTACCCAACATGATTTCCACGGCTACAATGCGTCTGCAGTCTACCGTGGGGATAAGACGCTGAGAAATAAAACCACGCAAGTTGAGGGATAAATCCATTAAGAGTTGATTACGGCGTTCATCCGGGAAAAAGTTAATAATGCGATCTAATGCCTGGTTTGCATTGTTAGCATGCAGGGTTGAGATGGCCAAATGTCCGGTTTCTGCAAATGCAATGGCATGTTCCATGGTTTCACGATCACGGATTTCTCCAATCAGTATGACGTCGGGGGCTTGCCGCAGGGTGTTTTTTAGTGCATCCGCATAACAATCGGTATCAACGCCCACTTCACGCTGGTTAACAATGGACTTTTTATGGTGATGAACGAATTCTATTGGGTCTTCGATAGTAATAATATGACCACTGCTGTTGGTGTTGCGATAATCAATCAATGCAGCCAAAGACGTGGATTTACCAGAACCTGTGCCGCCCACAAACAGTATCAAGCCTCGCTTTTGCATAATGACTTTTTTTAGAATAGGGGGGAGGCCTAACTCTTCCGGTTTGGGAATTAATACGCGGATGTTACGGATAACCATTGCCACTTGATTACGCTGCTTAAAGATATTGACTCGAAACCGGCCTACACCGGCTTCAGAATGGGCGAGGTTCATTTCTGGTTTTTCTTCAAATTCGTTAATTTGCTCCTTGTTCATTAAGCCATACGCCAGTTCTTTAACCCGCCCGGCGGGTAATGTTGACTTTTCGATAGGCTTGATAATACCTTCAACTTTAGCGCTGACTGCCGCTCCTGTCGTAAAATAAAGATCAGAGGCATCGTATTTCACCATGAGTTTCAGGAATTCAGGCATTTCCATCAGGGGGCTCCAATAACTTGTTGATTTGCAGCATTAAAAATTAAAACTCTGATAGTATGATCGGTCGCTATATTGGATTCTTTAGAATTCGGACCCAGTGGAACTAGCGAGATTTACGCCAACGAACGCTGATTTCCGGAAATAAATTTTGTGCTGACCTAATGCCTGCCTATGGTCTTCAGTTTATTGAAGGCCGATTAAGACGAATGGCAAGTTTATTATTGATATTTAATACGGGAAGGTTTAATCGGTATATGAAAGACCCTGATGAATTCACAATGCTTTTTAAGGCACCGTTAGCTGTTTATGACGCGGATACCCAGGAACGAGTTTTGCGGGATTGCGGGGTGTTGATAGCGCGTAGTGACGTTATTGATCCGGCCTGGCTTACGACGACGTTAGCTCCGCATGTAGTGGCTATGGTAAACGTGTTTGCCGCCAGCCGGTTTGTGGCCAGCAGTTGCGTACGTCGGCCGGAGTTACTGGTGGATTTGGTCAATTCCAATGATTTATTCACTGTTTATAAACCAACCCAGTATATAAGTGCGCTGCGGCGTATGCTTGAGGGAGTGGATTCCGAATTGTCGTTATGCACTCAACTGAGGATATTTAGAAACCGGGAAATGTTGCGCATTGCTTGGCGGGATATTGCCGGTTATGGCAGTTTGCAGGAGACTATGACCGCGTTATCAGCCCTGGCCGAGGCTTGTATTTCTGAAACGCTTTGCCTGTTGCAACGGTGGTTACAGGATGATTTGGGGGAGCCAAGAGGCGTTGATGATAAGCATCAGCAGTTAACTGTGCTCGCCATGGGTAAATTGGGGGCTCACGAGCTTAACTTTTCCTCTGACATTGATTTGATTTTTGTCTACCCAGGTCCGGGTACCACCCTGGGTGGTACCCGCTCCATGAGTAATGAGGAGTTTTTTAACCGCCTGGCCCGGCAATTTATTCGCGTTCTGGATGATGTCACATCCGATGGTTTCGTGTTTCGGGTTGATATGCGTTTGCGGCCATTTGGCGAAAGTGGTCCCTTGGTTAGCAGTGTTGAGGCCATGGAAAATTACTACCAGACGCATGGCCGGGAATGGGAGCGTTACGCGATGGTAAAGGCGAGAGTGGTTACCGGCACGGGGGATTCGGAGACTAATGCTGAAATTACTAACATGTTACGGCCCTTTGTCTTTCGCCGTTATCTCGATTACGGTGTTTATGATTCCTTGCGGGATATGAAAAACCGCATTGTAGCGGAAGTGGCACGTAAGGGCATGGACGATAATATTAAATTGGGTGCCGGCGGTATTCGTGAAATCGAGTTCATCGGCCAGGTATTTCAGCTGATCCGGGGTGGCCGCCAGCCGGAACTGCGGGTAAAACAAATTTTGGCTGTATTGTCAGTGCTGGAACAGTCGGATCTGCTGCCCGCATTTGTCGTGAATAACCTAAGCGAGGCGTATGTTTTTCTGCGTAATACGGAGCATCGTTTGCAGCAGGTTAATGACCTGCAGACGCACCAACTACCTAACGACAAACAAGGACAGCATTTACTGGCGCTATCCATGGGATTTGAATCCTGGGATATATTTCATCAACAGCTAGCCCTCCATCGTAAACATGTCCGGGATTTTTTTCAGCAAGTGTTTGATGCTCCACAAATTGCTCAAACCTCCGATGATGCCACAAAAGATATGCCCCGGCAGTTGTGGATGGCGGGGCTCACTGACGAGGCATCGGTGGAGCTGTTGCAGCAATTAGGTTATAGCGGTGCCACGGATGCCCTGGCGCAATTGAAATCGTTAAAAAGTTTGGCTAGTTATCGGGCGCTTACGGCGCGGGGGAGGTCTCGTATGGATTCCCTGATGCCCCTGGCTATTGCGGCAACGGCTAATTATGCAAATGCGCATGAAGTATTGCGGCAAGTGCTGAAAGTAATTCAAACCATATATCGGCGTACCAGTTATTTGGCTTTGCTAGTGGAAAACCCGATGGCGTTGTCTCAGCTGGTAAAGCTATGTGCCGCCAGTCCCTGGGTGGCTCAGCAATTAGGGCAGCACCCCTTGTTGTTGGATGAATTACTGGACCCGCGAGCGTTATATCACCCTCCGCCGCGGGCAGCGTTGGCGCAGGAGCTCGAACAGCAACTTGGAAATGTCGATTTCGGCGATCTGGAGCAGGAAATGGATGCGCTGCGGCATTTTAAGCAGACCAATGTACTGCGTGTAGCGGCCGCGGATGTCTCTGGTGCCGTACCCTTGATGGTTGTGAGTGACCACCTCACTTATATTGCTGAAGTGGTTATTCAAGCCACCCTGACGCTAGCGTGGACTCATCTTACCGCGCGTCATGGCCGTCCTCAAGGGCAGGTTCAGGAAGGGATGGGGGATACACCGCAACGTGGCGATGAGCCGTTCCAACAAAGTGGGTTTGCTATCGTTGCCTATGGCAAGTTGGGCGGTATTGAGTTGAGTTATGGCTCAGATTTGGACTTGGTCTTTTTATATGATGCCGATCCTAATGGTGTCACCGATGGGGCAAAAGCGATTGCCAACGCGGTTTTCTATTCGAGGCTGGGGCAGCGAATAATCCATGTATTAACCACGCTTACACCCGCAGGTGATTTGTATGAGGTTGATATGCGGTTACGTCCTAGTGGTGGTTCAGGATTACTGGTGACTCATGTTGATAGTTTTGATGATTACCAGAACAGTAAGGCCTGGACCTGGGAGCATCAGGCTTTGGTGCGCGCCCGCGCGGTGGCGGGTGACAATCGGGTGATGCAACGCTTTGATAGCGTGCGTCATCAGGTATTGTCTCAGGCGCGGGATTGTGTCTTATTGCGTAAAGATATCGTCGAAATGCGCGAGCGTATGCGCAGCGAGCTGTTACGAGGTGAGGAGGCCAGTGCTGGTGGTCAGGCTGACGCTGACGATGAGCCGCGTTTTGACATTAAACAGGGCCGCGGTGGTATCGCTGACATAGAATTTGTGGTCCAATATATGGCGCTGAAATGGGCGGCACGCTACGATAATATGTTAACCTATACGGATAACATACGGATTCTGTCGGCTATTGCTCAAAATAAGTGCATGAGTATCGACGAAAGCGAAGCCCTGGCGGATATTTACCGGGCATACCGTCGTGAAGTGCATCGTCTGGCATTGCAGGAACAAGAAGCACTCATAGCGGCGGCACCGTTTACAAAACAACGGGATGTCGTCAGCCGGATTTGGCAGAAATATATGTTGGATGACTAGGGGCTGCACGGATTAGGGATAGGAGCGTAATTGTGGGTCTATTTCTTCTTGTGATCGTTAGCGGTTGTTGGTATTTGAGTTTTATCACTGCCGGCGTCGCTTTTTTCGCGTGACACGGCGTAATAGTGATGAAGCGTCATTGATGAAATTCAAGCGACGATACCCAAGCGATGAAACTTACAGTAATGAAGCTCAAGTGATGAAGCTCAAATGTCAACCGATCCTAGTAAATTGTAATAAACCGCTTTTAGAGGAGAAGCTGTATGTCGTTTGATGACCGTGACGGTGTCATCTGGATGGATGGGGAGTTCGTGCCGTGGCGCGAGGCAAAAGTGCACGTGTTAACCCATACCTTACACTATGGTATGGGGGTCTTTGAAGGGGTGCGTGCTTACAAGGCGGAGCACGGTACGTGTATATTCCGATTGCACGAGCATACCGACCGGTTGTTTCGTTCAGCCCATATCATGAACATGAAAGTCCCCTTTGATAAAGCCGTATTAAATGATGTACAACGCGCCGTGGTGCGTGAGAATAAACTGGAATCCGCTTATCTTCGGCCGATGCTGTTTTATGGTTCGGAAGGTATGGGCTTGCGTGCGGATAATCTTAAAGTGCACGCCATGGTAGCGGCCTGGTCCTGGGGGTCTTATCTTGGTGCTGATGGTCTTGAAAAGGGGATACGTATAAAAACCTCGTCTTTTACCCGCCATCACGTCAATATTTCTATGTGCAAAGCGAAGGCAAATGGTCATTACATTAATTCCATGCTGGCACTTCAAGACGCCCTGAGCTGTGGTTATGATGAGGCGTTACTACTGGATACCGAGGGTTATGTGGCTGAAGGTAGTGGCGAGAATATTTTTATTGTACGCGATGGTGTTATTTATACCCCCGAGCTTACCTCCGCATTGGATGGTATAACGCGCGATACCATCTTTCAATTGGCCACTGAATTAGCGATCCCCATTAAGGAAAAGCGCATTACCCGTGATGAGGTGTATATTGCGGATGAAGCTTTTTTTACTGGAACTGCCGCAGAGGTCACTCCCATCCGGGAGCTTGATAATCGTACTATCGGAAGCGGTGGGCGTGGGCCTGTCACCGAAAAATTGCAAACCCTTTATTTTGATGTGGTACACGGCAGGCACGATAAGCACCTTGAGTGGTTAAGTCAGGTTGATTAATTTGGGGATGCGGGGTTGTTTGAACATAATTCGCATTCATTATTAGCGATCATTTTATATGGAATAAGTGTTACCTGTTGGAGCGAGCCATGACTACAGATAGAGCAGAGCCAAAAGCGTCATCTGGAAATTTAAAACAAGCCAATGCGCAAAACAACTATGAAATTAGTAAGGCCGATTTACCGTTACACTGTCCCACAGACGATATGACCCTCTGGAATTCACATCCGAGGGTGTATATACCCATGGATACCGGGAAGGGGAAATGCCCGTATTGTGGGGCTGAATATGTGCTTAAGGATGCCTGATCCGGTGACGTGATATACTTCCGCCACCGTTGCTTGCTATAGGCGGGGGCGCGCATGATTTTTAATAAATTCGTTGTTGGTTGTTGTCGGCGTTGATGTCCGATGCTGTTGGGCAATGCCAGTTTTTTCGCTGGATGGGCTGTTACTGGGTGGGGTTATTAACAGTTAACAGTTAACAGTTAACCATTTGCCAGGAATCACAAAACAACAAAAAGTATAACAACAAATAACAACAATAAATGGTTTATTCCTGCGTATGCGAATTTCTCTTGCTCACTTAACCTCGAACGGCCTGTTTTGGTTGTGTGGTGGCTTGGTGTTTTTGTACCCGTTATTGGTGCTTACTGTCAATCATGGTGGCAGTACTATCTATGCATTGTTAGCATTGCTGGGTTTGGGTTTTGCAACGTTTCAACGGCGCAAAGACCTACTGACCCACGATGAAAAGTGGCTGTTCTTTAGTGTGGTGTTTTTTGTAGCGGCTGCGATTTTGGTGACGTTGCTTGGTGATAACATTGCACAAGGTAGCGGAAAACTGAGCAAATTCGCAAAATTATTATTGTTAATCCCGGCCTATCTGCTGTTGCGGAAAACCACACTGGCGCCAGCTGTGTTTTGGTACAGCTTGGCGGGTGGGGCGATCCTATCCGGTATTGTGGCAATATACGAAATCACGGCCGGTCTCATTGCGCACGGTCATGTGGGTCGTGCGCAAGGCGCAACGCATCCGATATTATTCGGTAACCTTTCGCTTATGATGGGCGTAATGGCGCTCGCGGGGCTGGGTTACTTTCGGGGTCAGAAGAAATGGCTTATCATTTTACCTGTTGCGGCCGCTATTTTTGGATTGCTTGCAAGCTTGCTATCCGGGTCCCGTGGGGGATGGTTGGCGATGCCAGCATTAGTCGTTATTGTCTTCTGGTACTTGCGTACCCATCTTTCTCGTGGGCAAATTTTATTGTCTGTAGTATTGGTAATACTAATACCGGTGCTGACGTATGCAGTGCCAAGCAGTGGTGTTGCCAAGCGAATTAACGAAACATTATATAATTTGAAGTTATACGCCGAGAGTCCGATTGAGGATGGTGTTCGGGCAACGTCAGTGGGGACGCGACTGGAGATGTGGCAGGCCTCATGGACTATTTTTAAAAATAATCCCATGCTGGGCGTCGGTTGGGGGAGCTACCAGGAGAACGCTAATGCGTTGGTTGCTGCCGGACAGCGTCATCGCTCGGCAGGCACCTGGGGACATCCTCACAACGAATATTTTTCGGTGTTGGCAAGCGGAGGGATTCTTGGATTTGTCGCCTTGTTATTGTTGTTGTTTATTCCGACGAAGTTGTTTTTTTCGGCCATAAAAAAACCCAACCCGGCATTGCAGCGTTTAGGGTTATCCGGTTTATTATTAATTGTGGGTTATATGCATTTTGCGCTGTCCGAGGCGATATTTGAACGCAGTTTACCAATAAACTTTTATGCCTTTTATTTATTGGTGATTATGGCGCTGATCTCTCAAGAACGTCAACGGGGGAGTGGCGAGGATGAACCTGTCAAACCTTAAAACACAGCAGAACTGGAGTGCAGAGGGTTAATTTCCTTTAGGTCTGGTAAAGAATATCATTAATAACGTGTGCATTTCGTGTTCCCGCCTTCGAAGCTCTATGCCGATTAGTGTTTTTAACCGGATATCCGCCAATCCCAGGTGGTTGGCCTGGTGTTAAATACCACAGAGCGTGCCATTTGTGCATTGTCTGATGTAATATAGCTAATATGAAAAATCAATTGCCATCGTTTGCCAATACCCATATCTTGGTTATCGGCGATGTGATGCTGGACCGTTATTGGACTGGTGCCACATCCCGCGTTTCGCCTGAAGCCCCTGTGCCTGTTGTTCAGATACAAAATTTTGAAGAACGAGCGGGTGGCGCAGCAAACGTTGCCTTGAATGTGGCAGCTTTGGGTGGGCGAGTGTCCTTGCTGGGGGTGGTGGGGCAAGACGAAGCAGCGGCAAAGCTGGATGCCTTGTTAACCAAAACCGGTATTGACTGTGAATGGGTTCAGTCTGATGCGTGTACAACAATTACTAAATTGCGTGTGCTAAGCCGTCATCAACAGTTAATTCGACTGGACTTCGAAGATGGCAGTTTATTGCAAGGCGCAAAAACCATTGTGGACAAGGCTCTCCCTCTATTAGAGGATATTGACCTGATTATATTGTCTGATTACGACAAAGGCACGCTGTTCCATGCTGAAAAAATCATTGCTGCTGCAAAACACCGTACTAAACCCGTACCGGTACTCGTGGACCCAAAGGGGCACCATTTTGAGAAGTATTCCGGCGCAACGTTATTGACTCCCAATCAATCCGAGTTTGAATCCATTGCCGGTGTTTGTCTTTCAACGGATGAATTGGAGAAAAAAGGACAGCAAGTGCGCGAGCAGTTGAAGCTGGAGGCATTGTTAATTACGCGTAGTGAAAAGGGTATGCTGTTGCTGCAAAAAGCAGCTGCCCCCCATTATCTGGCTGCTCGCGCCCGTGATGTATTTGATGTGACGGGTGCGGGTGATACGGTTATCGCTGTTTTAGGGGCTTGCCTGGCGACGGGGCAGTCATTTCAATCAGCAGCAAACCTGGCGAATCTGGCTGCCGGGTTGGTTGTTGCCAAGCTGGGTGCCCAAAGCATTACTCCGCAGGAGCTTTTAAGTGAGATGCAGTCCACCGTTAAAAGCAAGACCGGTGTTCTGACAAAAGCAGCGTTGTTGGAGCAAGTCGGGGCTTGTCGGGCGCAGGGCGAAAAAATAGTGTTTACTAACGGTTGTTTTGATTTATTGCACGCCGGACATGTAGGTTATCTGGAAGAAGCGGCTCGTTTGGGGGATCGGTTAATTGTGGCGGTTAATGACGATGCTTCGGTGCGTCAGTTAAAAGGAGATGATCGACCTGTCAACGCCATTACGGCTCGAATGAGTGTGTTGGCAGCGTTGCGTTGCGTGGACTGGGTTGTTCCCTTTTCAGAGGATACACCGGCAGATTTAATTGCTGATATTTTACCGGATGTGTTGGTGAAAGGTGGCGATTATGTTCCAACGGAAATCGCCGGTTATCAAGCGGTGACCGATAACGGTGGCGAGGTATGCGTATTGGCTTTTCATAATGGTTATTCCACTACGGATATTATTAAGCGGATCACCCGCAGTTAATGTAACAAAGAATGTAACAAAGAATGTGACAAAGAATGTGACAAAGAATACCGTAATTATTGCCGTAGTTAATACGACAATTAATGAGCAGGGGTGCTTCGTTTGTTCTCAGCGTTACACAAAATGAACAAAACTAAGGTGTTAAAATGACAGAGTTTGTAAAAGCCGTGTTGCGGGAATCCTGCGACGTAAAGTCGGCGATCATTAACGACGACAATCTGGTTGCGTTAATTAACAATGTGATGGAAATTAGTATTTTTTCTTTACGCAACGGACATAAATTGTTATTTGCCGGTAATGGCGGCAGTGCCTCTGATGCGCAGCACCTGGCTGCAGAACTGGTTGGGCGCTATGAGCAGGATAGGGAGGGGCTTCCTGCATTGGCCTTAACAACCAATAGCGCCCAGGTGACGGCAATTGCCAATGACTACGGTTACGATGACGTATTTAAGCGCCAGGTTCAAGCCTTGGCCAATAAAGGGGATGTCTTTTTTGGTTTGTCCACCTCGGGAAACTCTGAAAATGTTATTAATGCATTACAACAATGCAAATCGCAAGGTGTGGTAACCGTTGGCTTCACAGGCGCTTCTGGCGGGAATATGCAGGCTTTGTGTGATTATTGTATCAAAATACCGTCAAACATCACGGCTCGAATTCAGGAGTCGCACATTACTATTGGACATATTATTTGCGCAGGTATTGAAAAAGTGTTGTTTAATAACAATGCGATATTAAAAAAATAAATGCGGTATTGAAAAAATAGTTGAGCCACGGCAGGTGAGTTTGCAGGGAATGTTAGGTTTTTTGTTGTGACAGCAGAGTGTTCAATTGAGTGGTTATATCTGCTACGCTAATGCGTTGCATTGCATCCGGGTTACGGACACGAGTCCCCCAGTCCACTTCATCGGCAGTTTTGCCTGATTCCGCGTAAATAGCATCAGGGTACTTGTTGATGACCCATTGCTGACTTAAATAAGGGCCGGTGCGCATTGGATTTGAGGTAACATATAAACCAATAACGGGGGTGCCTACCGTCGTGGCGATATGTGCCGGTCCAGAATCCGGTGATATGACGGCTTCAGCTTGTGCGATAATAGCGAGTAGTTGTTTTAAATTGGTTTTTCCAATCAAATTGATCGGTGGGTGCTGACAACCTTTACTAATTTCGCTACCGTATGCTTGTTCCAATGCTGATGGGCCTCCGGTTAATACGGCAGCGTAGCCAAGGTGCTCAGTGAGATAATTGCAAACGTCGGCATAACCTTTGGCGTGCCAATTACGCCAGTTTCTAAAACGCGCACTCGAACACGGGCTTATGACAATAAATGGTTTATCCTGCGGAACCTGTTGTTTGGCATATTGCCGCGATTTTATCGGAATTGGGATGTCCCAGTGCAGGTGTTTGTGGGGTATTCCCAGTGACTCGGTGAAACCAAATAGCCCATCCAGTACGTGCTGATGATGTTGCGCCTTGATGTGGTGGTTGGTAAACAGCCATTGGTAATCTTTGGCGCGAGCACGATCGAACCCAAGCCGTATCGGCGTGCGGATTAGGCGGCTGGCGAGGCTTGATCGTAGTGATATTTGCATCTGCAATAGTGCGTCGAAGCGGCGCTGGCGTAATTGGCGGTGCAAATTTTTATAAGCTCGCCATCCCTCTGATTTATCAAAAATGATAAACTCTATCCCAGGAATATCGCCCACCAGGGTGGCTTCCAGTTTGCCGATAATCCAAGTGAGCTGAGTCTGCGGCCAATGTGATTGTATGGTTCGCACCACGGCAAGGGTATGGCACACATCGCCCACAGCAGATAACCGCAAAATACAGAGACTGGCGGGTGGCTGGTTAAAGGGTAATTGATTTTTCGATGATCGCAGTATAGGTATAGGTATAGTCATAGGCCCATGAATCCTACAGAAAAACGTATAAGAAATCAGTATTTCATTTACGACAGTACTTTGCCAGAGGCTATTAGCGCAAAGGACTTCGATATTAGCCGTTATAAGGCCGATAACCGAGTGATTGGTCAGGCTCAGGGGCGTGGCAGCGCTTATTTTGTGCAGTTGCAGGGGCAGGAGTGCGTGCTACGTCATTATCACCGCGGTGGCATGATTGCAAAGCTGCTAAAAGATCGTTATTGGTGGACGGGACTGTATCGCACGCGGGCGTGGCGGGAATGGTTTTTGTTAGGGCAATTGCGCCAGAGAGAATTACCCGTCCCCCCCGTGGTGGCTGCCCGTGTCTATAAGCATGGTTTTTTTTACCAGGCTGATATTATTATGCAGCGCATTCCCCAGTCATATTCGCTGGCCCATGTGCTGATCAAGGAAGCGTTGAGTGACACACTCTGGAAAAAAGTTGGTGTGACACTGCGGCGTTTTCATCAGCGAGGTGTTTACCACGCTGATTTGAATGCGCACAATATTTTATTGGATGAACAAGGTGCGGTGTATTTAATTGATTTTGATCGAGGTGAAATCCGGCGTATCCGCCGTGCCTGGCAATTAGCAAACCTGCAACGATTTCGGCGTTCGCTGGAAAAGCTGTCACGTCAGCATCAGGGGTTTCATTTTTCTGAAAGTGCCTGGGAAAGTATGATGGCGGGTTATACCCAGATTTAGGTAGAGTGCTGTAATAACCGTTCCATTAGGCATTACCGCGTTATCTCTTTTGGTTAATAAGTCTTACGGCTGGATTCGGTTCCGCATTCCGAATCCACACCGGATCTACTGCTTCGCGTGAGGTTAAATTTACCACTCACTAATTCTTGAACTGCAACCATGTTTTTCTTAAACGGGGTTATTATTAATAACTGTCTACCGAGTATGCTGAGAACTACATTTGGCAGTTATCAATATAATTCTTTAGTGGTAAACCACCGTCAATTTGTATGACGCTATGCGCAAAGCGAAGCTCTCCTGTTCTACGTTCGATAGTCTGGTGCAATACTAAAGATTTGGGTAGGGCGCTTGTGATTTGTTTTCTAAAACGATAGATTTGAATGTTGATATGGTCCTCACTTAACCCTAACATACCACTTAGCACCCCCTTGTTCACCCATCCCTGCTCTCGTTCGGTTAATTTTTTTGCTTTGTCAGCTAAGCGTTGGCGGGCAAGCACCAGTATCAAATAGTGATGGGTTCTTTCGCCTAATTCAAATTTTTGTGTATCAATCTTTAATGTCAGTGATACATGTTCTTCATTTTGGCTTACATGGAAAAAAAACTCGATATTGTGTGGTGATGCCACAGGTTTTTTTTCAATGGTACGGGTTTCAACGGTTGGGTTTGCGTCGATGAAGCGCCACATATTTTCATGCGTGCCTACCAAGTCGCCAGATTCAAGGCGGTTTGTTCCAATCGGGCTTTCGCATATCCATTGCCCCTCAGCTGTAAGATATAGTGTTACTTCCGGTGCATTTTCAGATGGCAATGCGATAATACTGTCCAATTCTATGGTAGGTAATCCTGCTTTCAATGGTGTTAGCATACATTTGGGGGCATCCGAATTTAACAATTCCCATGTGTCAGATAATGTGCTGCCAAAGTTTATTTTGTCCTCCTGGTTTAGCCGGTTTTTTTCGCCCCGTATAAGCATTTTGCCGTTTATAAATGTACCATTTGTACTCGTGTCTTTTAGGATCCATTGCTCACCTTCCCAGAAAATAACGGCATGCATTCGAGAGACATCCTCGCTGAGTAGTACCGTATTACTGGCGTCAGGGTGTCGGCCAAAGATATGTTGCGCTACCAGAGTAATTTTCTCACCTGTCTGTTTATTGAGTAAGGTTGCCATTTTCAGTCCACTATAACTTAATTATTATTTTTGCGTAATTGGTTGCTTAAGATACTGTTGCAAGTCCAGTATTCTTTATTAATACGCTGTATTGTAGGCTCCGCATTAACTGTCCCTAATTGTGAATAAAGATGGCTCCATGTCTGGCATAGATGCGACAGATACGACTTTTTTTGATAAAAATGAATGGGTTTTCGATGTTGGTGGGTTTCATTGAGTTCGTGCATGGCTTTTTGGTTTGCGACACTGCGCCAGTGATACATATCTTCCAGCGTAAACGGGTTGCTGTTATTCACGTCACTATATATTGGAATGTCTTGAGGTACATCGCCTGCGAGCAGCGGAAACCACAAGCAAGGGCCAAATGTGCCATTTAGACAAAGTACTCCTTCAGGGTAGGTTATTGTTATCTGGTGCCCTAAAGGGGAGTCTTTACTGTTATCGTTTTTGCTGCGCCATTTTTGATAAACGAGCGTGCAAGGAATTTTATTGAGTGACAGTGTGCAATTCAAGTGGGAGTCTGATACGTTGAATGAGGTTGATTGGACGTCACCTAAAGTACATTCCCCGAAGCAGCGCATTACAATATCGAGCGTCGAAAACAAGGTTCTACTGTTGCAGCTAATGTTTACGATGCTTGGTGTGCTTTTGGTTGTTAGTTTGTGACAAAGTGCAATGAAGTGAGCGACGGGCTGAATCTCAGAAAAATGACTGTTAATGTGGCAAAAAGTGCGGTTCTGTTCGGCGGCCGCTAAAACTAAATGTATATTTTCAGTTGAAACCGGATGTTCCAGCAATACAGGAATGCCTTTTTTCAACAGCGTAGCGGCAATACTTGCTCCTGTGTTTCCCCCTATGGCAACACAGGCCAAGTCAATCGGTTCATTGATGTGTTGAGCCTCGGCAAATAAAGCCACACCACATTGTTCGGATATTTTTAGTGACCTGTCGCTTCCATTTGCGAGGATTGCAGCGAGCTCCAGGTCGTTCGATTCAAATATTGCGGGGAGATAGCTTTGACCATATTGAGTTCCGCAAAGCAGTATCTGGCATTTTGTTGATTTATTCATGGATTAGGTTGTTGAGGTAAGGTCGTATTTGAGATTTAAGTGTGACTAGCACGCTCCTTCGTTGCAATGGCCGTATTGCACTGGTTATTTTACCTTGCACATGAATGTGCCGCACGCCCAGTTCTATGTGTCATGAATATGCTATTCATGGTAGCCGTGAGTCATCGTATGCGGTTATTCATAAATAGAGCGCGAGCGTGTTCAGTTCATGTTCTTTTAAGGCATTGCTTAACCATCCTAGCTTTACTGGTACACTATATAGTCTTTTATTCCCCAGTTGAGGCCAGAAGTGGTTAAGGCCGGGCACGATAACTTTTAGTGTTTTGAGGAAAATGTCCGCTCTTGTATAGTTAACAACACCGAGTTCCAATTTAGATTTTTCCAGTTCTTTGCTCAAATAAAGAATGTCGTCCTTAATGTTGACTGACGATAGTGAATTAAAATCAGCAATCGTCTTTTTGGCAGTGTTCCTCTTAGGAAATAAAAAAGGATGAGGTGCTATTAAGTTGAAATCGAATGGTCCGGAAACTTTATCCTTTATGGTGATTAACTGGTGCATTTCAGTAAGGGCTCGTTGGCAGGCAATAGATGGATCTAAGTGACAGCCAAAACCCATTACAAAATGTAGCGTATCCTTATGGCGACCTATGGCAACACAACTAACGGCGCCAATGTCATGAGATATATCCAATACCCAATAATCCCACTGGCTGTTCAGTGTTTTTTCAATTTTGCGGCGATTTTTATGCGGGATGATGTCCAGGCTCATCTCCGGTCTGGGGATTTGGTTATACCACCAAATGGCGGCGGCATCTCGTTCGATAAGCTCTAGCACACCTTGTAAAATAGCCTCTTCAAGGGTGTTGCCTGCGGCGTTACCGTTGTGAGTATATAATGAGTACTTTTGATCATCAAATGGCGTGTTGGCAAAGCAATACGCTGCCGGAAAATAGATATACTCGGCTTTAGTGATGGACCAGCCGCGTATCCAATGGATAGCGGTATCGTGATCGTGTCTGGCCACCCATTGTGGATTGCTGAGGTTTACTTCACGTTCGTGGCTAAAACGTTGATATTGATTTTCGCTAAAGGGGGTTAGCTGTTGGGGGTGAAGTGCACGGCCATCTAATTTTTGGGATTGTGTATAAGTGAATATCTCCTCGCCAGTATATTGTGCTGCCTGCCGTTCAAGTGCTTCGCCAAGTGCGCTGGATCTGGCTTGTAATTTAGATACCCCTTTGCCAAGTGAACGTTGAACAAACGTGTCTGGTGTCGGCCTTTTTTCTTTATAGGTATTTTGATAATAAGCGGCTTGATAAATCGCCATAGTGCCTGGCTTGGCGTTCGTTACTTCGGTTAGCTCGGTGATAACGCCGGTAATAGGGCTGATCAGGCGCTTAATATTACGCAGTGTGTTTTTTCTGGACACATTCCGGTAACCACCATCGATATTTTTCTGGCATATACTATCGGCTAAGTAAATTGGCGCACTATTTTGTTCATGAAACAAAGCCGGGTTTCCACAAACCTCGCATTGAGGTCGTTTTGATACCAGATGATAAGCGCCATGTTGCGTTTCAGTATTGATGGCGTATAGGCTGGTGTCAGAGGTTGGTGTAGCCTGCGCGGTCTCCAAATAGTGTTTTTTGAAATTGTTGAGGGTGCTTTCTACGGTAATTTTATCAACTAGAATGGGCGTAGCAGCATGGCTTGGGCTGGCGGTTTTCCGTCGGAGCCACTCTTTAACAGGTGTGTTTTGTATTAATCGCGCATAAAGACAGTTGTAACAGGGGGTGTTGATATTTGCGGGTGTAAATGCTGGCCCTATCATTGGTGTTTGACCAACGGGCTTCATAATGACCCAGTTTTTTCCTTGAAGCATAAAAGATTTGTTAAGTTCAGCGAGTGCTGGATGTAAATAATCATCAACGACAACGAATGTTGTGTTTTTTGGGAGAGAAAGGGAGGATAGCCAATGACTAATTTGATGCGTGTTAATATGTTGGCTTAACAAATATATTTCATGGCATTCACATTGCAGTTTTTTAATGCTGTTGGTGAATGCTGGTATCGCATAACGCGGTGCCTGCTTCGTATTGCTGTCAATAAGTATGTTATTTTGGATCAGTTTGTCTATTCTCTCCATTCGTGCTATTTGTTCTGCGATGTCGCTGTGTGGAAGAACGTAATCTGAAAACATGCCACGATGATTGACCAGTGTATTTATTTCATGAAACTCTTGGTTTTTAAGTAGATATTGTTCATTTTCGGCTAAAAAAAGCGTGCTTTCGGTGTCAATCGAGTGTATTGAGAACTGTGGGTGCCAGGTTAATCTAAAATTGATCATTAGCGGTTACTGGCGGTAATCAAGAACATGTGAAGGGAAAGGCTGGTCCTATGGCGTTATACCGCGCTAGTGCCATGCTAATATTGGGCGTGCTTTCTTTTCTCGGCGCAATAGGGATTTCTAGAGCGATTTGGTTTCTGATAAGTTGCTTGTTATCACGCTCCCTTTTTCGCCAATGGCCGTTTTTTTTCCAGAATGATTCGTTTTTGTCTGCTACTATGAATTTCAGGTTAAACGACCAAGGGTTTTTAAACTGATAATACTCGATGAGTAATTCGTTTATTTCTTTGTAATACTCATCGCGGGAGAATTGCTCGCCTTTTTTTCTGTAATCATAGTTGATTTGGTTCATAAGGCCCTGGTTGGCCCATGCGGCGGCAATAAGCTTTATGACCACTGCACCAAAACTCAGAAACGAATCTTCAGATACGCCGAGGTTGTAATCATTGCCGTGAAGATCAATACCCGTATCGCTTGAATCTTTGGTGATTTCTAATGCATTGTCATCATCAGGCATTACGACAGAATTTTCCTCTGCTTTGTTTTCCGCAAGTGACGCTCCAAAAAAGCTTGGAAAATAATTGTAATATTCGGTTAATTTCATAGCGCGCTCATACTCATCCCATTTTTTTTCACTACTTGGCAGGGTAATGGTCAGTGTTTCATTTTCTGCTTTTGTCCATTGATTATCGCCATACCAATTCCATTGTGCGGTTCCTTTAATGAAGACGGTGCCGAAGTTTTCGTAAGGCGATCGATAGCTAAATGTGCGTAAAAAATACTGATTCAATTCAACGGGTGTCATGTCCTCAAGTTTTCCTCGCAGGGTGCCGTTTCCCTCCTGATCATTTTTCCAGACATCAGCTATCGTTCTTAAGATGACGAGTCTTAGATCCATCAGGGTATTATTGCTGCTTACATTCAGGGAATTTCCGCCATTGGTTTTTTCAATGGCGTGTTTTATCGATTTTTCAACCATTGCTTCAATTGTACTTTCAGTCATTGTGATGATTTCCTTTTATGGTTATTCAATGATAAGTAATTGATGTTTAGTTGTTTCCACTTGATTAGTTATGAAGGTAACACCCTGTTGTTTGGCAAGTTTATAGGCCTTGTTATAGCCGCTTAATGCGCTCTCTGCTCCGTGTGCTAGTTCCATATATTGTGCTTTTTTAAACAGTAAGTAAGCTTGGTAATTTGCTTCGTTAATAGAGCGATCCAGCGCCAAGCATTCATCAATTTTTGCCAGTGCTTTTTGGTAATTATTTTGCTTGGCGTAGGTGTCGGCATAAAATGATTGAAAGTGGCCCAGGCCGTGTAATGACCCGGCCTGTTGTAATTCGTCCAGAAGTATATTCGCCCTGTTGGTACTATCGATAGACCAGTCGTAAAGCATTTGTCCAAATTTTTGATATATAGGAAGACGATGTTTTTCCGAAATTGCAATTAATTCCATTGAGGCGTTGTTAACTGCCTGCTTATTTTGAAATTGCTGGTGTACAAGGCCGTAATACATTAATGCGATGCCGATGGATGGAATATGCTCGTACGTTTTCGCTTCTTCAACGGCTAGCTTCGAATATTTAATGGCGTCGGTTTTTAGTGATTGATCAGCAAAGGCACGGGCAATGGTTGCTTTTGCAAAAACGTTCACATCGAATCCATACGTTTGTTGGTGGGATTTGTTGTCTTTTGTATCGTAGAGTTCAATTGATGCCTGAAAAGCCTCGATGCATGCCTTACGGTTTCCTTCGGTGAAATAGTAAAAGCCTTGTGCACATTTAATGGCTGATTTGCCGGTGGTATTGGCTAAATGGAGTAACGTGTCCATTTCCTGCACTATTTTGTTTAGGGTTTGTCTGCGTCCTCCTACAATGCCGTTTAGTACTTTCCACCAAAGTTGTGGAATCAGTTCGTCGTACCGACGGTTGGTTTTTAATAAGTTCAGTGACTTTTCAGAATATTTAAGTACTTCTTGCGAGGCCCAGCCTTTTGTCTCCATAAATGCGGATGTTAATAAACCGTAAATTTCCAATTTAGGGTTTACCTGTTTATTTTTGTCAAGATGGTTTATCCAACTCAGGACATTTTCAGCGTGAGCGATGGCTTCACTTGCGGCTGATCGTTTTAATGAGGCGTTGGCGGCATTACTGCCACAATCAATCGCTTTGTCATAGATTTCTGCGGCCCCCCAGTGCATTGCCAGAATTCCAGGGTTCGAATGCTTGTGGTGTTGATCAAGCCGCGCCAGGGCGGTCGCTATTTGTCGGTGTTTTAGTTTTTTGTCGCTGGGTATCATGCTGTCGTAAGCAGCATCTCTGACTAGGGCGTGTTTGAATATATAGCTATCACTCTCAACGTTACGTTGCCTATAAATGAGTTCAGATTCAAGCAATTCAGTCAAATCATTTTGTAGTTGTGCTTCCGTTTTTTGAGAGGTGGATACCAATAGGTCGTAGTCAAATTTTCGTCCGATGGTGGCGGCAAGCTGAGCGGTTTCTTTTGCATATCTCAGGTTATCCAAATTTTGATGCAGTGATTCCCGCAGGCTATTAGGTACCTCACTAATAGTCGTGGGGTTAGTTAGGCTGATAATACCGTTTAGTCGTTGAACCAGGTTTCGTTGTTTAAGCATCGTTACCAGTTCTTCAATAAATAGCGGAATACCGTCGGTACGTGTTGTGACAACGTCCAATATGGCATGTGCAATATTTTGTTGATCAAATAGAGAGCGGATGAATTGATGCACCTTATCTTCAGTGAGTTTGGGTACTTTGAACGACTTAATGGCGATACTGACCAAACTTTCGGGTAATGTTTGCCGTGACGTGCTGATAAACACATGTTGTGGCTCACGGAAATTACTATGGGATATCAAGTGTGCAATAAATTCGATCGTGGTCGGGTCAGCCCAATGTATATCTTCAAACATGAACAAATTGTTACGTCGCGGTTCCGGGTCGTCCTGGTGTAGTAAGAGCGAACTCAGCATGTCAAACAGGACGTGTTTCTGGTCAGCCGGTGAGTCTGTGACGGGTTCCAGGTCATTTGGTAATGGTAATGTCAGCCATGCGCAAAGGATTGGAATTCCTTGTTTTATGTTAGCGTTTTGGCGTTTGTAAAGCGCTGACCGAAGTTGTGCTAAGGCGGTTTCTGGTGGTAGTGTATCCAGGGAATATTTGTATTTGAGAACAGTGAGTATGGGATATAGGGCACTGTTTTTATATTCTGGTAGGCATTGGGTGATAATATGGTTAAAGGTTTGCGCGCGGCTTCTCAATTCAATAACGAGTCTGGATTTACCGATGCCTGCCTCGCCGTGGATATGTGCATATTTGTTTTTACCCGTTGTCTGGTCGGATTGATTGGTGGGTTCGAGTAGATGTAATAATTCAGTCAGCTCTCCTTCTCTCCCGATAAGCTGGTTGTGTTGGCCGCTAGCCCGCAGGAATCCGTATGCCTCTGCATGGCGTTCTCCCGTCATTAAATACAGTGGTGTCTTTTTTGCTTTTACACCTAGCGCCTTTACTTGTGAGGCTTTAAATTTAATATAATTGTCTAATATCTTTTTTGTGCTATCGGAGCATAGTATTTGGTTCGGGAGGGCGGTGCGAGCAAGTTCTATTGCAATGTTTGGGGTGTCACCTTCGGGAGCTGAATCAGCGTAGGTGGTCGCTAGACCGGTGTGAATGCCAATGTGTGCGCTGGCTATGATGCCTTGTGTATGTTGGAGTAATGCGTTTTTTTTGTTCAAGTTGCTGATGATGTCGAGGGCAGCGCGGGCGCACAGTCGGCAGTCATTGTCACTGACGGCGGGGTAACCAAAATAGAATAATAAACTATCTCCCAATGAACCGACATGGAAGCCGCCATAGCGGATGGCAATATCATAACATTGTGATTTTTGATCGCGATGCAGCGCCTCAATAACTTCATGGTCAATGTTGTTTTGGGTAATGGTTTTGATCGTGAGAGAAATGCAAATAACCGTGATTTGCTTACGTTCAGTTAATCCCGTATAGCGTATTTTATTGTCATTTATGAGCGTATTACCAAGGTCTGATTCAGCGGTAATGGCATTTTTTTCCGGTAAATAGTTGGCCGGAGTGGTGGCCAGGCTACCCACCAGGGAGGCAAAGTTGAGTTGCGTCAGCTGGTTGTAGATATCTGCAGCGCTGGCTGTGCGCTCGTCTGCTTTTTTATGTAAAACACGTCTTAAAAGTGCTGCAACAGGATGGCCTGCTATCGCAGCAGGTAATGGCACATTTGATTGGTTGAGTTGTTTGTGAAAAATAGATGCCAGGTTAGTGCCTGATATTGCGGGTCGTCCGGTTAGGCATTCAATAAACACCAGTCCCCAAACATATAAGTCAGACTTAGGGGTGGGTGGTTCGCCTCTTAGTTGTTCTGGTGCGCTGTAAGATGGGGTGCCGAGGCTTTCCTGAGTAAGGGTGATGCTCTTATAGTCTAATTCGCGAAATCCGTGTACGAATGCGCCAATGCCAAAGTCTAAGATTTTGGCGTAGGTTTTTGCGCCAATTTTTTTGAGTATAATATTAGCAGGTTTAATATCCCGGTGAATCACCCCTTGCTGATGGGCGTAAGCGAGTGCGTCCAGCACTTGTGCCATTATATCCGCAGCATCCAAAGGCGGTAGCGCGCCGGCATCAATTAGTCTGTCCTTTAATGACTGGCCATCGACAAATTCAAATACGGCATAAATTAGGCCATTGTCACATTGCCCTTTATCCAGCAGGCCAACAATATTCGGGTGATGGAGGCGACTACCCAGCAGGGTTTCCCGCTCGAATCGTTCGATGTGACGGGTTCTTTTTTCGAGGTCGAAGTTGGGGTTAAGGGTTAATAACTTAATGGCAACAAATTGTTTGGTTTTAAGGTGAATGGCCTTGTATACCCGGCCAAAGCCACCTTCACCTATTTTTTCAACTAATTGATAAGTGCATGATTTAAAGCCAGATATGTGGGCTGGTTGGGCGGGAGTTTTGTCTCTCATTTTCAACTCAATTAGCTTACCTCAAGTAGATAACGTAACAAATTGAAATCAAACCATGTGTCCTTGAAAATGTTATGTAGCAATTGGCCATCATTCAGTGATAGCTGTTAATATTATTAACTACACGCTTTAATTATTATCGAAGGATAATGAGAATAAACATTCTTTTTACTTAAGTCCACTGATAGTTCACGGGCAAAACCTTATCGCGTTTTAAGTTGGTTTCATATTGTGCAGCTATATCGGCGTAACGCAGGTCATAGTTTGTACATTGTTATATGCCAGTTACCTGGGATATCGGTGACTGTCTATTTTTGACAGTGTTGATGAAATTCATTGGAGTTGACTCAGTTGTTATTCCCCCGTTTCATTAGTGCAAACATAATTTGTTATACAATAGCTTGTAATACAATAGTTTATTATAAATTAGGGAGATGCTGAGTATCGTTAAGATGATTTGATCAATTTTGGGTTGGTCGTTTGGGTGGGAACGTTTTGGTTATATTATTTTAAGCTGACGATAAGGTTCAAGCGGTGATTTAATATACGAAGAACTAATCTGCGAAGAGTCAAAATAATGTCATGTAAAGCCGGACAAAATGAAGCTAACGTTGGTGGGCCAAAACGTTGGTAGGCCAAAATGGCGAGATGTTTATTGACGGTTTTCAGGTTAGCAAGGCCTTGTTGATCAGGCACTATTACTTGGAAACCCATTGCAGGATTTCCCTCATATAGTCATTCACTATATTGCGATTGCTTTCAACCAGCATTTTGGCACGGTCTCCAAGTGCTTGGCGTTTAAGAGGGGTTTTAACCAAATCGCACAATGTTTGTTCAAGCGCGTTGATATCGTCATTTTGTATTGCTGCGTCATGTTGCAGAAAACACCGGGCTTCGTCATCAAAGTTATGCATATAGGGGCCGAACACAATAGCTTTTGCCAATAATGCAGGTTCCAGAATATTATGTCCTCCATGAGGGATAAATGAGCCGCCCATGATAACGATATCTGCAAATTGCATAAATGTGGTGAGTTCACCCAGGGTATCCGCCAAATAGATGCGTGTCTGTTGATTGACGACATCGCCCTGGCTGCGTATAGCGATATGTGCTGTTATTGGTTTAAGTTGTTTTTTTATAGTGTTCGTTCGTTGTGGATGCCGTGGCGCAATAACCAGTATGTGATTCTTGAAGGTACTGTTGCACCACAAATTAGCCAGTAACGTTTCTTCATTGTCGTGGGTGGAGGCGGCTACAATAAACGCTTGATTGTTTAGCGGGTGCGTGTCGGAATGTCCCGGCGGTATGGTCGCACTGAATTTTAGATTGCCAATGGTTTTGATTTTTTTAGGGTCGGCGCCCAAGGTGATGAATGCGCTGGTGTCTTGCTCTGACCGACACAAAATGGCACTGCTGTGCTGTAATGTTTGGCGGTACAGTTGTCTGATCCATCGTGGGGTTTTTAGTGTGCGTTGGGATAAGCGCCCATTGATAGTGATTAAGGTGGCATGGTTGGCGGCACAGCGGCGATAAAGGTTTGGCCATATTTCGGTTTCCATCATTAATGCGCAACGCGGTGAAAGGCGCTTTAAAAAGCGGTTAGTGGCATAGCGCCAGTCGAGAGGTAAATAACAATGCTGAACGCTGTCACCAAAGCGTTGTTTTACAATGGCGGCACCCGTGGGGGTTACCGTTGTAATCAGCACGGGGCACGGGGCATAGGCTGTTATTAGCTGGTTGATCAACGGTTGTGCCGCAATGACTTCGCCGACAGAGGCGGCATGGAGCCATATGGGGTTGCGATGCAATGACGTCAGGCCAAATCCCAGTCGTTGTTTGCAGTAACGAAAGTCTTTATACCGTATTGCCTGCCACAGTGTAAACAGAACGAGCACTGGCGCCAGCAGGTATAACAGCGCCTGGTAACGCCACAGGGTGGTCCTGGGAAGGGTAACTTGAGTTGAGGGTTTTTCTGGTAACACAGGGGTTAAGGTTTTTTTTGGTGTTGTTTTAGGTGTTGTTGTCTGGGACGTTTGTCAGCAAAACCATACAGCGTTGCGTGCCCTTCTGGGCGGGTTTTAAAACGCCGATGTAACCACAGGTATTGGTCCGGCGCGAGTAACACTTGTTCTCCAATGATCTGATTGATATAAGCAGCGTCCCGGTTTTCGTCACCTGTTGGGAAGTTACTCAGCGCAGGTGAGATTGTTAATTGGTAGCCCTTGCCATCATTACGTCGTTTTGGAAAAAAAGGCACTACCGCCGCGCCGGTAATTTTGGCGATACGGGCGGGTGCGGTAATGGTTGCGGCATCCACGCCGAGAAAAGGCACAAAAATGCTCTGTTTGCGACCGAAATCCTGGTCCGGGGCATACCAGCAGACCAAGTTTTGTTTTAAAGCGCGAATCATGCCTCTAACATCATGGCGTTGAATGGCATGTTGGTAGTGATTTTCTCTGGCGCGGGTCATGATATGTTCGAAAAGCGCATTACGGTGTCGCTTGTACATTACGGCAAAGGGTTGTTGGAATGACAGCAGGCGTCCCCCAATTTCGAGACAGGTAAAATGCGCGCTTAGCAGTATTACACCTTTACCCTTCTCAAGGGCAGACTGTAGGTTTTCTATGCCGTCAATATGACTCAGGGGGGACAAGGTTCGCGGCGAGCCCCACCAGGAAAGCGCAGTTTCAAATAAGGATATGTTAACTGATATGATGGTGGACTTGACCAAATGCTGTTTAGCGGTTTTGTCGAGGTGAGGGAAGCATAACCCAATATTGACCTCGGCGATATGCCGTCGTTTTTTCATTATATAATACAGGCAGGCTCCCAGTGCTTGTCCCAGTCGTATTTGAATGCGATAGGGCAACAATGTCACCAAACGTAACATAGCAAGGCCAATCCAGGTTGGCCAGTAACGGGGGTGTACAAAAGTGTTGGGTTTTTGTTTAGTTACCATGGCAATGATACAGGCCGGATTGATTGGTATTTGTAGCGCACTGTTTCAATTTAATGAGTTTTGTTGTTGTTTTTGATGGTGCTGTTTTAGGTGTTATATAATGATGTTACCGCAGGTGGGGGGGTATTGTGAACCTATACCTGAGCAATGCGGTTAATCAGGATGTAATTAGCGCACTCATGGTTTTGAAGTGTGGGTGTTTTGCATCCCTTAGCCATTCAAACAAAACAGATTCGGTGCTCGAAATGATTGCGCCAGCCTGTTGCATGCGCGATAGTGCTAGGTTTTTATTCTGGGCTGTTCGTGAGTCCACGGCATCGGCGACCACAAACACTTGTCGTCCTTGTTGGATCAGGTCCATTGCAGTCTGCAAAACACAGACGTGTGCTTCTATTCCGGCTAAAATGATTTGTTTTTTATCTGTAGCTGCGATGCGCTGCAAAAATTGTTCGGCGCCACAACATGAAAAACTGGTTTTTTCAATGGTGGCTACATTCGCGGGGCATACCTGTTGCAATTCGGGCTCAGTGTTGCCGAGGCCTTTGGGGTATTGCTCAGTAATGCTGGTGGTAACGTCCAGTGTTGCTGCCGCGCGGAGTAATATTTCACAATGACGTAGTAAGGAAGCACTGTCGTTCATCGCCTTGCTGATGCGTGTCTGCACATCAACGATGATTAGATGGCTATCGGCAGGGCTGCCTATATATGACATTCTATTATCGGGTTGCTTCAGTTGGGACATTGTTTTTTGGCTGGGTTTTTTAGCTTGGTTTTTTGGTTGACGGTTTTACCGCTTACATTTTTTTAGGTTTCACAATTCAGTCCCTGACCATTTATACCCTATCAACACAGGTTCTCAGTGCTTTGATTCCCACCACTCAATATACCCAAAAGCCTATACCTAAAAATTGTGTTTTTATGACTCAAGCCATCCATTGACTAATTCTATGTCTTTCATTCCCAGCAGACCGGCGGCTTGTTTTAAACGCAACATATCTAATACATAGCGATAACGGGATTGTGAATAATCTTTTTGTGCACGAAATAAATCCTGTCGGGCGTTAAGAACGTCTACCGTGGTACGGGTGCCTACTTCAAAGCCGGCTTCTGATGCTTTCAGGCGGCTTTCGCTGGAAACCACGGCTTGTTTAAATGCCTTGACCAGGCTGATGCCCGCTTGGGCTCGTAAATAAGCGCTGCGTACGTTTTGCTGCGTGGTGCGGCGTTGTTCTTCGAGGATTTCCTGGGCCTGGGTTAAGTTATGTAATGCTTGGCGTGCCGAGGCGTTGGTGGTGCCGCCGGCAAATAAGTTAAGGTTGAAATTAAGACGGTATTCAGTTGAGTCGGTGGCACCGGTTGCGGTGCTGTCTGAGTATGACGTAATAAAATCTAATGTGGGGTGATGGCCGGCACGGGCGCTATCTACCGAATTACGTAGTTGTTTTACCCGATACTGTGCCGCCATTAATGCTAAATTCTGCTCCAGGGCGGTTTGTGTCCATGCCTCGATGTTGTCGGGCTCAGGGGGCAATAAAGGGGTCTGCTCTATCAGAGGGGAGAGCACATCGTGGTATTGGCCGGTAATGGCGCGTAATGCTTCCAGGCGGTTATTTAAGTCGTTTTCAGCTTCAATGCGTTGGGCGACCGATAAATCATAACGGGCTTGCGCCTCATGTACATCGGTAATGGCAACCAGTCCAACGTCGAAACGCTGCTTAGTTTGTTCCAACTGGCGAGAGATGGCGCTTTTTTCGGCGCGAGTGAATTCCAGGCTATCTCGTGCGGATAAGACATCGAAATATTTTTCAGCAACGCGAATAATAAGGGCCTGGCGGGCGGTTTCAAAATCCGCGTCGGCTTGTTTTACAAGGTTTTTGTTTTGGGCGTGGGTGGTAGTGTTGTTACGTCTGTAAATTGGCTGGGTGAGTGTGATGGAATAGCGGGTTACCGCTTCGCTGTCAAACGTGTTGGTGTTGGGGTTGAAGACGGTGCCATTACCATCATTGTCGGAATAGTTGGCATTCAGGTCGATATTTGGCAGGAAGCTGCCACGGCTTATGTTGAGGGACTCATGGACTGAATCTCGAACCGCTGTTGCATTTTTAAAGCTTGGATCGTTTTCCAATGCCAAGTCATAGATTTGCATTAAGGTTTCTGCAAAAATACTTTGGCTTGTCAGCAAGCCTATCACGAGTATCAAGATCTGGTGTGATCGCGTTTTCATAAATTTCCTGGTGGATTCATATTATTGGAATCTAGTAAGTGGGCATTTGTGTATCAATTTCAACGGCCCATGCCTGGAGGCCACCGGTTAAGTTGTGTAGGTTGCTAAAACCTGCATGAGCAAGATACTGGCATACATGACGGCTGCGAACGCCGTGGTGACAGATAACGATGGTTTCCTGAAGGGGATTTAAGTCATCCAACACATCGGGAATCGTGCCCATTGGTATTGAGGTTGACCCGTCGATATGACACAACGCAAATTCCCATGACTCTCGCACGTCCAGTAGTAGTGGCACGTCTGCTGCGTTAATTCGTGTTTGTAATTCATGTACGCTGATTTCTTGCATTGATTGCTCCCCATCTGTTTTGTGTCGCGACGCCAGTGCAGGATTAAATATTAGTGGATGGTAATATGCTTGGCGTTAAAATACAAATTCGGGGCGCTTTTCCGCATTGATGAGCGGTGGCAGTACCGTTTCGAATAAATTTTCCTCTGACCACTGTTGCTCAGCAGCACGGGTGATCAGCAGTGAGGACATGGCGGGTTCTGTACCCACAATGACAAATAGGCGTCCGCCGATTTTCAATTGTTGCTTGAAGTTGTCATTCAGACGGGATAAGGAGCCGGTAACAGCAATAACGTCATAGGGGGCTTGTTTAGGCCAGCCTTTAGCGGCGTCGCCGATTTCAAGTGTCACATTGCTTATACCTTGCTGGGATAATGTTTCTCCGGCTGTTCTGGACAAATTTTCGTCTATTTCCACCGAGGTAACCTGTTTGCCTAATTTAGCGAGCAAAGCCGTTACGTAACCGGAGCCTGTACCGACTTCGAGTATGTTGTCTTCTGCACTGATATGCAGGGCTTGTAACAAGCGGGCTTCCTGGATGGGTTTCATCATTACTTGGCCAGAGGCCAATGGGATATGCGTGTCGGAAAAAGCCAATTGTTGATAGGCATCGGGCACAAATGCTTCTCGTGGCACTGCGGCGATGATGTCCAAGACCGCTGAGTCCAGCACGTCGGCAGGGCGGATTTGTTGTTCGATCATGTTAAAGCGTGCTTGTTCTGTGTTCATCTCATTCATGGCCAGTTTTTCGTTATATAGAGTAAGAGTATTGGGTTATCTGATTTTAACTTGATATTGATGGAATGACAGAGAGTAAGGCGTTTCTTTCATTCAGGCAACCACGATATTATACAAGTTATAGCGTGGCTTATAGGGTCAGTTGCATTGCCAATGGTGGTGTGGCGGAATAATGATCGATAAAAGCGTTATTTTGCTTGTTATGAGAAAAGACTATACCGGTGTTGGGTTTATTTTTCACCCTTGCGTGTAGCGGGTATTAGCCAGCTTCGTGGTTATTGGGATTCGAGGTATTTAATGCACTAGATGTTGGCGTGCTGTTTGTATCACCCTGTATTATCCTATGCGAGTGTCGGGCCAACCGACTAAAAAATGCCTTTTGGGTGATTAAATCCACAATATGGATAGTAACGATATTTTTCGCTGTTCAGTTAATAGTTCGGTTAGTAGTTCGGTTAAATGGTCGTTGTTTTAACGTGGTTTTTTTTATTTTGGACCTTGAGTCGGGCTTCTTTACTTGTAACTTATTACGGAATCCGCTACTGTCCCCTACTAACATTTAGCAATGCTAGGGGTGCCTGCCGATATCCAACATCGCCAGCGCTGAGATTACACCCTCAGAACCTGATCCGGACAGTTCCGGCGTAGGGAAGCGTTTCGCTCGCGTCGGCGCACCGTCCTGGCAACACATTATAATAGGACATAAACTATGAGCGCGATCCCCGACGAATTCCTCAGTCAGACAGCCAAGATTAACGATGCCTCCATCGAGCCCTTTCCCAACTCCAAAAAGATATACCTACAGGGTAGTCGCGATGATATTCGTGTACCCATGCGGGAAATCAGCTTAACGGAAACCCCGGTCATGGGAGGCAGTGGTACGACCGCTGAACACAATGACGCAGTGACTGTTTATGATACTTCCGGGCCTTATTCTGATCCTGAAATTGCCATTGATATTCGAGCGGGTTTGGCTGAAGTTCGAAAAGCATGGGTGGAGGATCGTAAGGATACTCAGGTACTTTCAACGTTATCTTCTGCGTTTGGCAATCAGCGCGCCTCTGATACGGCGCTGGATTCTTTGCGTTTTGAGCACATCCGTAATCCACGTAAGGCGAAGTCGGGACATAATGTCACACAGATGCATTATGCAAAGCAAGGTATCATAACGCCTGAGATGGAATTTGTTGCGATTCGTGAAAATATGCGCCTGGAACAGGCTAGTGCCGCATTAAATAACCAACATCCCGGTCAGTCATTTGGCGCTGCGATACCAAAACAGATTACCGCAGAGTTTGTGCGTGACGAAGTGGCCCGTGGCCGTGCCATTATTCCCGCCAATATTAATCATACTGAATTAGAGCCGATGATTATTGGCCGTAATTTTTTGGTTAAAATCAATGGCAATTTGGGGAATTCTGCAGTGACCTCTTCCATTGAGGAAGAAGTGGATAAAATGACATGGGGGATTCGCTGGGGATCGGATACCATTATGGATTTGTCCACGGGTAAAAATATTCATGAAACCCGGGAGTGGATTATTCGTAATTCACCGGTGCCTATCGGTACGGTTCCCATCTATCAGGCGTTGGAAAAAGTTGATGGCAAAGCTGAAGAGCTGACCTGGGATATGTTTCGCGATACCTTGATTGAGCAGGCCGAGCAGGGTGTTGATTATTTCACCATTCATGCCGGGGTGTTATTGCGTTATGTGCCATTAACCGCCAAGCGGGTTACGGGCATTGTATCGCGCGGTGGTTCCATTATGGCTAAATGGTGTCTGGCGCATCACCAGGAAAATTTCCTATATACGCATTTTGAAGACATTTGCGAAATTATGAAGGCTTATGATGTTTCCTTTTCATTAGGCGATGGTTTACGACCTGGTTCCATCGCTGATGCGAATGATGCGGCACAATTTGGTGAATTAGAGACCTTGGGGGAATTGACAAAAATTGCCTGGCAGCACGATGTGCAAACCATGATAGAAGGCCCTGGTCATGTGCCCATGCATATGATTAAGGAAAATATGGATAAGCAATTAGCGGTGTGTGATGAGGCACCTTTTTATACCCTGGGGCCTTTGACCACTGATATTGCCCCTGGATATGATCATATCACCTCGGCAATTGGCGCTGCTATGATAGGTTGGTTTGGTACCTCGATGCTGTGTTATGTAACCCCGAAGGAACACTTGGGATTACCTGATCGTAATGATGTGAAAGAAGGGATTATTGCCTATAAAATAGCCGCTCATGCCGCCGATCTGGCGAAAGGTCATCCCGGCGCTCAAATACGGGATAATGCATTGTCAAAGGCCCGCTTTGAGTTTCGTTGGGCGGATCAGTTTAATCTGGGATTGGACCCGGACAGAGCAAAAGAATATCACGATCAGACCTTGCCGAAACAAGCACACAAAGTGGCGCATTTCTGCTCCATGTGTGGTCCTAATTTTTGTTCAATGAAAATTACTCAGGATGTACGGGATTACGCGGAATCCCGTGGTATTCTTGATGAAGACGAAGCACTAAAAAATGCACTGACTGAAAAAGCCGTAGAATTCAAAAAGCAGGGTGCAAAACTATATAAGCCTTTGTAAGCCTTATTGACGTGACAAAGCCATATTAACCGCGGTATACCCTTTGGGTTACCGCGGTTAATGACTAATGCCGTTAACTAATGTCGTTAACTAATGTCGTTAACTAATGCCGATAATAGTTAGGATAGCGCCTGTTATTTAAATCCAGTGTCGTGCGTCATACTAAATGAAGATATCAGCATAGCAATTCATTCGTTTCTTGACAGTACGATCGTACTTATTCTTGATTTAATAAAAATCTCAACGGTTCCATTGACGAATATCAATGCGATATCCTCGTAACTTCTCTATTTTCTTCAGAGATGCAATCACAACACATTGCGCAGATTAATTTAGGATTAGACCCATCATCGAGGAGGGCTGGTATGTGGTTCGCTCCATTAGCTTTAAGGGCTTATCTAATGACAGTACTTGCTGTATTGTTTCTACCGGTGTTTGCTTCATCACTTTCTGCAGAGACACTAGACCAAAGTGCCATGCTGAGTATTACTTGTGCGGGGTGCCATGGAACCGATGGCCATAGTACGGGGGCCATCCCAAGTATTGCCGGAATGCCTGCCGCTTATATCGAAAAGGCTATGCTGGATTTTCGTGATGACAAACGCGCATCAACGGTTATGGGGCGACATGCAAAAGGATATAGCGATGCCGAGATTAAAATGATCGCGGCGTTTTATTCTCAAAAACAAGTTAAATGAGATGAGGAGAGGGGCGTGAGTGTAGAGTACCAACGTCACTGTTGCGAATTGACCCTAGTGGTCCATGCGGAAAATTATGTCACTGTTCGCTTCGTGAGAAGGCACAGCGCTGCGTTGGCAAAACTCGAAAGGGAGTTACCATTCCAGCGTTTTGCCGCCTTGATCTGTGTCTTCTCACTGTGCTCCGTAGTAACAGAACTTCCCGCATGGACCACTAGCGGGCAAATCGGGGAGGCAATATGAGCAATAGAATGACGCGCCGTCGTTTTTTACAACTAAGTAGTGGTCTCTTGTCGACAACGTCGTTGGGATTTTGGCCATTTGGCGTGAGGGCAGGCAGCAGTAAGCCAAAAACACATCGTGTGGTTATTGTTGGCGGTGGCTTTGGTGGCGCAACCTGTGCCAAATACATTAAGCGATTTGATCCCAGTGTTGACGTTACCCTGGTGGAAAGAGATACGCAGTTTGTTACCTGCCCTTTTAGTAATCTGGTTATTGGTGGGCTGCGCGATATCGCTTCGATTACACACGGTTATGAAACATTAAAGCGCAAATATGCGATTAACGTGATTCATGACGAAGTTGTCGGCATTGATGCGGCTAAAAATAGCATCTTGCTCAGAGGGGGAGCGTCGCTGAACTACGATAAGGCGGTGCTGTCACCCGGCATCGATTTTTTATGGGATCGTGTTGAAGGTTATACTGAAAATGATAGTCATGTTATTCCTCATGCCTGGAAGGCGGGTAAACAAACAGCCCTGTTAAAATCCCAGTTAGCAGCGATGGCGAATGGTGGCGTTGTTGTCATTGTTGCGCCACCTAATCCTTTTCGGTGTCCCCCCGGGCCGTACGAACGAGCCAGTTTGATTGCAGCTTATCTCAAACAGCATAAACCAGCGTCAAAAGTGCTGATCCTGGATGCAAAAGAAACGTTTTCCAAGAAACCTTTGTTTTTGCAAGGCTGGGATGCTTTATACCCAGGCATGATTGAGTGGGTGGCGGGAACACAGGGTGGTCGGATCATGCAGGTAGATACCGCTACCAAAACGGTGTTTAATGAATTGGGCGACCCCATTGCCGGTGCAGTAGTGAATTATATTCCTCATCAGACGGCTGGTGCTATCGCCCACAACGCCGATTTAGTGGATGCGACAGGATGGTGCCCGGTTAATCAAAAAACGTTTGAGTCAACCCGCCATAAAAACATTCACGTTATCGGTGATTCTGCCGTCGCTGAGCCATTACCCAAATCTGGTTATGCTGCAAGCAGTGAAGGCAAGGTGTGTGCGGCAGCCATTGTCTCGGCATTTAAGGGGGTTGCCCTGCCGGATCCTTCATACAGTAATACCTGTTATAGCCTGGTTGGACGAGACTACGGTATCTCTGTGGCTGGAGTGTATCGATATGCCGGTAATAAAATTATAAGTGTCAAAGGCGCTGGTGGTGTTAGCCCAAAAGAGGCGGATAACGCATTTCGGCGAGCGGAAGCGTTATACGCATCAGGCTGGTATGCCAGTATTACTCAGGACATCTTTGCATGATGTGATGTGCCGCTGTTGTATCAGGGAATATGGTGTATCAGGGAATAGCGGTCGTGTCTTTGTTCGCAACTTGAAGGGTTAATTGGTTTCGGTATTCCTGGGACTTTGTGTCGAGATATTGGGTGCGTTTTACTTCGTATAACTGGCGTTTATACTTCTCGGTATAATTAAACCAATGGTTCATGCTGATATAAAAGCGTTGTTCTTCTGGGAAATTCAATCCATATAAATAAGAGGAAAATGCAAAAAAATATCGCATGGAATTACGTTCCATGATGCCTGCAATTCCGGTAATAAATTGCGGATTGCCATCTTTATCGACACCGTGATTCGAAAAACCAACCTTATGGCGTCCGATGGTCGATAAATAGGTATTTAATACCGCGCGGGTAATGAATCCGAAATCGGCGGAATATGCATAATGCACGAAACTGGAAGTATCATTTATTTGGATTATCTCAATGGTGAGCTGGTGTTGCTTTGTGTCTAAGGGGCCAGAATCTGCGTGTAAGGCGGCACGTATATAACCGGTGCTCGTGTTGTCGACCTGATAATGGTACTGGAATAAATTGGCATCATCGGGTTCCAGGTAGTCTTCATCCCCCACAAATAGTTTTACGGTTGCGTTGCCCTTGTTCAGATTATCGGTTACGCAGGATTTCACATTAATATGTAAAATGGCGGCATTACACCACTTGCTGGAATAAACCAGCATATCGCGGGTTTGCTCCAATGGATAATTGATAATGCCAAAAACGTCACCATAACTGCGATCATCGGCCATATTGGAGATCAGGACAAATTGATCATGGTTGTTTCTGAGTTGATCTTTCAGTTTCAAATACTCATCGCTCAGTTTTTCTATACCCAGCGCGCGCGTAGATACGGTTTCGTCGCCAGGTTCACTGGCCATCAGGGTTGGCGTGAGACATACCAATACCGTCATAATAAGGGTAACGAAAGTGTTTTTGTTCTGTAAGCTATTGATCATTCTATTGTTGGTGGTCTTTACGCTGGATTTGTGTTGTCATTATGTTGCCATGCCCGTCATACATTCATTTGGTAACGCATATTTAGCTAGAAGCTGTTAGCTGCCAGCCAATGGTTATTAGGCTAAATACGGTACTACACTGGATTGAAATTTGCACGTATAACTTCCCCAGTAGCGTATGTCGTCGCATTCGCTTTTTATTGTAAGCCCTTAAAAATAAACTAATAATTGATCAATTTTTGTTTTACTAGGGAGAAAAGCAATTGTTCTTCTTGTCTAATGTTTACGGTATCAGTGTAAATAAAGGCAAGGGGAGGTTTATTACCTCAATTTCACGAAAAAACTTCCGATAATATAAACAATTAGATAAAAAACGTTTACTGATTACCACCAGTAAACAGAGTCAATGTGAATGCCTAACGTTGTTGTTATGCGCTGTTGTTATGCGCTGTAGTTCTGCGTTTGTTGAGGCGGGTAAGGTTATGGATCAAAAAATTAGCTATAAACAATGGTATGTACCTTATTTGCAAGATGCTCTGACTTTACGTCAGGCGCACCAGAGCATGTCACTGGTACGGGCAGGACAGGAAGAAATTCCTCTGATGGTTCAGTTGGTGGAAAATCCCAAATATCAGTTTCCTGGTTTTAGGGTGTTTCATGGTGCGGTGGATTTATTGCAGCATGATTATATTCACATCGCATTGGGTAGGGGATTATTGGAAAAGGATGAGGCCTTTGTTATCGGTTTTACGATGGGGTCTACGAAAAAAGTCACCACAACGGAAGAAAAATTGTACTCGTTGATCGCTCAGTACCTGTATCCCAAAGTCTATCAATTTGCCGGCCAGGATATGGAAATATTTAGAGATGCAGTGCATTTAGGTTATATCTCTGGTTGTGAGCCACTGGACGAGTTTGATTTTTCCCCTTACCTGGATGTGCCTTTACGGGATTTACGGGCGACGCTTGGTTTGGAATCTGAATTGATACTGGCCTATTACGGCATAGAAAAAACAAGATACCCGGATTCAGTTGAAAGCCAGCGTTTATTGGAAGATGAGTCCTTAGTGAAAAACAGACTGGGAGGGTGTTAAGTGCGGGTGTGTATTCCGCGATTGTTATCTTCGTGTTGAAAGCATCAAAAGGGCGCTTACCGCTTTACTTTGCATTCGTGAGTTAATTCGGTTTTTCCGTCTGCATGAACCGTTTCCATTCTAACCGTAAACCCCCATAACCTTGCGAGATGACGTAATACTTCGTCGGTGGACTCACCCAGTGGTTTACGGTCGTGCAGTGTGTGACGTAGCGTGAGCGAACGGTCGCCGCGCAAATTAACGTTGTATATTTCAATATTTGGTTCGCGAGTACTTAGGTTGTAATGTTCTACCAATGCTCGACGGATTTTGCGATAACCAGTGTCATCATGAATAGCGGTTATCTCAAGTGTATTATGGCTGTCATCGTCCAGTACTGAAAATAATTTCAGGTCACGTATCAGTTTTGGTGATAGAAACTGTGCAATAAAACTTTCATCTTTGAAGTTGCGCATTGCAAAATCCAGTGTTTTCTGCCAATCACTGCCTGCAATTTCCGGGAACCACTCTTTGTCTTCATCGGTGGGGTTTTCGCAGATTCGGCGTATATCGCTCATCATGGCGAAACCCAGGGTATATGGGTTAATGCCGCTGTAATAGGGGCTGTTGTAGGGAGGTTGCGCGACAACGTTGGTATGAGATTGTAAAAACTCTATCATAAAGCCATCAGTTATCAGGCCTTCTTCGTAGAGTTTGTTTAATATGGTGTAATGCCAGAAGGTTGCCCAGCCTTCATTCATCACTTGGGTTTGGCGCTGTGGGTAAAAATACTGAGCAACTTTTCTGATGATGCGTACAATCTCCCGTTGCCAGGGTTCCATAAGGGGGGCATTTTTTTCAATAAAATACAGCAGGTTTTCTTGCGGCTCTGCGGGAAATCTTTGTTCTTCGGTATTTGATTCCTGTTTTTCGACAACCGGTATGGTGCGCCACAAATCATTGATTTGTGACTGCAGATATTCTTCACGTTCCTTTTGTTTTAGGCTTTCTTCTTCATTGGATAATTGTGGTGGGCGTTTGTAACGGTCCACGCCGTAATTCATCAGCGCATGACAGGAGTCGAGTATGCTCTCAACTTCAGAAACTCCATAACGTTTTTCGCAGCCGGCAATATAATTTTTTGCGAATACAAGATAATCAATAATGGCGTCAGCATTGGTCCAGGTACGAAATAAATAGTTGCCTTTGAAGAAGGAGTTGTGGCCGTATGATGCGTGGGCGATTACCAGTGCCTGCATCGTCATGGTGTTCTCTTCCATTAAGTAGGCAATGCAGGGGTTGGAGTTGATGACGATCTCATAAGCCAGACCCATATGACCGCGCTTATAACGACGCTCAACATTGAGAAATTGTTTTCCAAAAGACCAATGGTGATAACCCAATGGCATGCCGACGGAAGAGTAGGCGTCCATCATTTGCTCGGAGCTAATGATTTCGATTTGATTGGGGTAGGTGTCGAGTCCGAAGTCGGCCGCGACCCGCGCGATCTCCTGATCGTATTTATTAATCAGGTCTGTTGTCCATTCCGATGATTCGGAAATAGGCTTGCGTAGCCGAGAGGTCGTGCTGGAAGATTTCATGCGGTTTGTTTATTAAATAGTTCCCGGAATACCGGGTAGATGCTGGTTAAGCCTGCAATGTCCTGCATGGCAAAGTTAGGGAAGGCCTCTCTTACTTTTTCATATTCTCGCCATAAGCTTTGATGTTCATAGGCGGTTATTTCCACATAGGCAAAGTATTGCAAGCAAGGCATAATTTGCTGTACCAAAAGCTCTTTGCAGGTTGGGGAATCGCCTTCCCAATTGTCACCATCGGATGCTTGAGCGGTATAAATGTTCCAGTCAGAGGTAGGGTAACGCTGCTGAATAATTTCATGCATTAATTCCAGTGCGCTGGATACGACAGTGCCGCCGGTTTCTCTGGAGTAAAAAAACTCCTCTTCGTCGACTTCTTTGGCGGTGGTGTGGTGGCGAATAAATACCACGTCGATATTTTTATACGTGCGTGTTAAAAACAAATACAGGAGTATAAAAAAACGTTTGGCGATATCTTTACGCTCCTCATTCATCGAGCCTGATACGTCCATTAAGCAAAACATAACCGCCCTGGTGGTCGGTGTTGGTTCCTTAATTCGGTTGTTATAACGCAGGTCAAAGGTATCAATAAACGGTACGGCATTGGCTTTTGTTCTTAAGTGCTTTATTTCTTCATTAATTTCGACAATTTTTGGATGGTCGGCGTCGTGCGTCAACAATAGCGTGTCACGTTCCGCTTCCAATTCTTTCAAGCGCCGGGTATAGGGTGTGCGCAGGGCTATACGTCGTGCCATAGCCCCTTTCATGGAGCGAATAATGTTGATGTTGGTCGGCACACCGGAAGTGGTATAGCCGGCGCGCACGTATTTGTATTCTGAAATAGTGGCTAACTGCGTCTTGACTAGGTCAGGAAGCTCCAGATCTTCAAAAAAGAATTCAAGAAATTCTTCGCGAGATAGCTGAAAAACAAAATCATCTTCACCTTCACCACTATTGCTGGCTTTTCCGTCTCCTTTGCCGCCACCTTGCTTCGGTGGCCTGGGTACTTTGTCCCCTGTTATGAAGTCGGTATTGCCGGGCTGCACGATTTCGCGCCGACCACCTTGGCCGTGGCTGAATATGGGTTCAGAGGTATCCCTTGTAGGGATGTTGATCTTTTCACCTTTATCCATGTCGGTAATGCTGCGCTGGGATACCGCATCCGATACAGATTTCCTAATCTGGTCTCTGAACCGCCGCAGGAACCGTTGCCGGTTTACTGCGCTTTTATTTTTGCCGTTAAGGCGCCGATCGATTATTTGAGTCACAACAAATACAGCCGTTTATGAGGTTTTACGAACTCGGAGGTACCATTCGGATAATAGCCGTACTTGTTTTCCTGTATATCCTTTGCCGACCATACGTTTAACGAAATCCTTATGTTTATGTTGATCTTCGGCGGATGCCTTAGCATTAAAGGAAATAACCGGAAGCAGATCCTCTGTTGTTGAGAACATTTTCTTTTCTATGACTTCCCGAAGCTTTTCATAACTGGTCCACGCGGGGTTCTTGCCCTCATTATTAGCCCTGGCTCGCAACACAAAGTTGACGATCTCATTCCGGAAATCCTTTGGATTACTGATACCCGCGGGTTTTTCGATTTTTTCAAGTTCTTCATTCAGTGCGGCTCGATCAAAGCTTTCACCGGTATCCGGATCTCTGTATTCTTCGTTCTGAATCCAGTAATCAGCGTAAGTAACATATCGGTCAAATATATTCTGACCATATTCGGAATAAGACTCGAGGTAGGCGGTTTGAATTTCTTTACCAATAAACTCGGCGTATTGCGAGGCTAAAATACCTTTTAAATAGGATATGTATTTTTCGGCTAATTCAGGCGCATATTGCTCCTGCTCAATCTGTTGCTCCAGAACATAAAGCAAGTGCACAGGATTTGCGGCAATTTCACTATGATCATAATTAAAGACTTTGGATAGTATTTTAAAGGCAAATCGTGTAGAAAGCCCGGTCATGCCCTCATCAACACCGGCATAATCTTTATACTCCTGGTACGATTTTGCTTTAGGGTCAGTGTCTTTCAGGTTTTCGCCATCGTAAACCCGCATTTTAGAGTCAATATTGGAGTTTTCAGGTTCTTTAAGGCGTGATAACACGGCAAAGCGCGCCATCATTTTCAGTGTTCCCGGTGCGCAGGGTGAGTCTGCAAGTGAGCTGTTACGTAACAGCTTTTCGTAAATTTTAACTTCTTCAGAATATCGCAGGCAATAGGGGACTTTAACAATATAAATACGGTCAAGAAAGGCTTCGTTGTTGCGGTTGTTTTTAAAGGATAACCATTCTGATTCATTGGAATGGGCGAGGATGATGCCATCAAATGGAATGGCGGATAATCCCTCTGTGCCCATAAAGTTGCCTTCTTGGGTGGCGGTTAATAGAGGATGCAGCACTTTGATGGGGGCTTTGAACATTTCAACAAATTCAAGCAGGCCTTGGTTGGCCAAGCACAATCCGCCAGAATAGGCATAAGCATCTGTATCGTCCTGTCCGAATTGTTCCAGTTTGCGGATATCGACCTTGCCGACCAAGGAGGAAATGTCTTGGTTGTTCTCGTCGCCCGGTTCTGTTTTGGCGATGGCGATTTGCTCAAGGACCGAAGGTTTAAGTTTCACGACCTTGAATTTAGTGATGTCGCCATTAAACTCATGCAGGCGTTTGATTGCCCATGGCGACATGATGCCGCTTAAATAGCGGTTGGGTATACCATAGTCTTCTTCCAATATAGCGCCGTCTTCACCTGGCGAAAATAAACCCAAGGGGGATTCGTTGATGGGTGATCCTTTAATGGCGTAAAAAGAACACGACTGCATAATGGATTTTAGTTTTTCCGCCAGCGATGATTTACCACCGCCCACGGGGCCCAGTAAATATAAAATTTGTTTCTTTTCCTCCAGGCCCTGTGCGGCATGCCGGAAGTATGACACGATTTGCTCAATGGTTTCTTCCATGCCAAAAAATTCTTTAAAGGCAGGGTAGGTTTTTATGATTTTGTTGGAGAACAGTCGGCTGAGTCTCTGGTCTTTGCGCGTATCTACCAGCGTAGGTTCGCCGATCGCCATTAACATTCTTTCAGCGGCGGAAGCATAAGCCGAGGGATCTTTTTTGCAAATGTCGAGAAATTCCTGGATAGAAAGCTCTTCTTCTTTCGTATCCTCATAACGCGATTGATAATGGCTAAAGATTGACATGGTGGCCTCCGGGACTAACTAATGGGTGCTACAGACATCGTTGCCCGTATAGTGATTACATATCTATAGTATAAATTAAATATTTATTTGTTGTGGCTTAAAAGTGCCTATTACCTGTAATGCTTACTATTTAGTGCTTACTTCATTGTAACATTCAAAGTGCAAATAGTGGGCCAACGGTCCTGCGCGTAATTGATTTAATTAACACGCTGATCAATATTTTAAATTAATTATCTTAAATTAATTGTCTTAAATTAGTGATTGCCAGCCACTTGTATAGTCTACCTATAATAATGTATTCAAATATACACTAATTTTACCTGTTGTTTCCAAATGGTTGTTATAAACAATTCGTTTGTTGAGTTATCACCGCACCATAGTCGGCTGTTTCCTGGCAGGGCTGCGGACTTAAGTTGATTGGTGATGCTTTCATTTGACCACTTATTTTCGGTTTGCTGCAACAATCGCGTCAAATATTTGGTGTAGCGATCAATATTTTTGACTTAAATAAGCTTATGCTTATTGATAATAGACTGAGCTATCATTTGCAAGTTCCAATGTTTAATTAAACTAACATTAAATAAAAATCATCGGTATTAAGGTTGCGCGGCTGAGTTTTTATGCAGTTAATCCCCGGCGGGGGAGGCAACTATCCTCAATGTAGGGGAGAGGTGAGGGGGGAGGAGTTTAAATCATCGGTATTGCATGGGCGCAGAGGATGCGGGGTGATTCAGTTTGGCTTGTTCATGAAACAACCGCATCATAATGCGCTACGCCATTCATTATTAATCTAGGTTGATCAAGCAATGATCACCTTGTGGGCAGTTGTGGTATTGATACTGTGGTGTTCATGGTTAGCGCTGGTCGTTTTTAAACCAGGCTAACCAAGTGTATGTGCAAGTGTATGTGAAAGTAATCAGGTTTTTTTCGTGGTTTTTTTCTTTGTGACTTTTTTCTTAACCGTTTTTTTCTTCACAGTCTTTTTCTTTGTGGCTTTTTTGGCGGCCTTTTTCTTTTTAGCTTTCTTTACTGCTGTGGGTTTTTCTATTGCCCATTTTCCATCCCGATAGTGAGCGCTCCAGCCAGTGGCTTTACCTTCCACTTCGGTCATCACATATTGTTCTTTGGTTTTGCGGCTAAAGCGAACCACTGTTGGGTTTCCGGTATCATCTTCGACGGGGGCATCACACAAAAAATCGTATTTCGGGTCGAGCGCTTCACGATGCGGTAAAATTTCCCTGATCAACGGCGCTCTTGTTTCCCGTGATCTTGGAAACGCGCTGGACGCCAGGAATATACCGGCTGCACCATCACGTAGAATAAAATGCCCTTCTGTTTTTTCGCAAGGTAATTCCGGCATGGGAATAGGGTCAGCTTTCGGTGGTGCTGCTTCGCCATTGCGTAATAACTTACGCGTGTTTTTACATTCGGTATTGGTACAATCAAAATATTTACCAAAACGCCCGGTTTTGAGTTGCATTTCGGCACCGCATTTGTCGCATTCGATAATGGGGCCGTCATATCCTTTAATGCGATACTTGCCAAATTCAACTTCAAATCCCGTGCATTCAGGGCTATTGCTGCAAATATGCAATTTTCTGTCTTCGTCTATCAGGTAATTATTCATTACCAGGCCGCATTTATCGCAGCGATGTTTGTCCCTCAGGGCTTTTGCTTCGCTTTCTTCATCATCAACATTAACAGCTTCTTCGCCGGGAATAAGGTTAAGTGTGGTTTTACAACGTTCTTTGGGTTTTAGGCTATATCCGGAGCATCCTAAAAACACACCGGTTGATCCTACCCGTATCATCATGTCTCGTTCGCAGGCCGGGCATTTTATATCCGTCGGAATGGGGTCATTGCCACGCATACCGCTGTTGTCATTGTCCGCTTTATCCAGCGTTGCTTTGAACTCACTGTAAAACATGTCGAGTACTTGCTGCCAATGGTTGTGACCTTCGGCAATGGAGTCCAGTTTTTCTTCCATCCCAGCGGTAAAGCCGTAATCCATTAATTCACCAAATGATTCTACCAAGCGTTCAGTGACGACTTCCCCAATTTTATTGGCATAAAAGCGGCGGTTATTGGCAGTAACATAGCCACGATCTTGTATGGTGGATATAATGGCGGCATAGGTCGATGGGCGACCAATGCCGCGTTTTTCCAATTCGCGTACTAGGCTTGCCTCGGTATAACGGGGCGGTGGTTTGGTAAAATGTTGTGATGGGTTCAGTTGAATCAATTTCAGTATATCGCCTACATCGATGGCAGGCAGTAGCACGTCTTCGCTGCCTTTTTGCATGGGCCGCATCACTTTTGTCCAGCCATCAAACTTAACCACGCGACCTTTGATGCGCAATTCAAATTCATCGGCGATAATGGTTAACGTGGTGACATCAAATTGGGCTGGCGTCATTTGGCAAGACACAAATTGCCGCCATATCAACTCGTACAGCCTTACCGCATCGGGGTCCACGCTTTTCAGGTCTGACATCATAACGTTGACGTCGGACGGGCGAATCGCCTCATGTGCTTCCTGAGCGCCTTCACGGCTGCTATAAGAAATTGGTTTTTCCGGAAAATATTTTTTGCCGTATTTTTTCTCAATATAGGCCCGACAGGCATCAACGGCTTCAGTACTCAAATTGGTTGAGTCGGTTCGCATATAGGTAATATAACCGGCTTCGTATAAGCGCTGTGCGAGCATCATGGTTTTTTTGACCCCAAACCCAAGGCGGGTACTGGCACCTTGCTGCAAGGTTGAGGTGATAAAAGGGGCTTTCGGGCGACTGCTGGATGGTTTTGTGTCGCGTTTGGTAGCTTCATATTTAGCGCGATCCAGAATGGCAAGCGCGTTGTCGGTTTGCTCCTGGTTGTTGGGACGAAATTCCTTTTCTTGGTATTTCATCACTTGAATTCGGAAATCGTCACCCTCGGCGGGCTGAAGGTCGACATGGATCTCCCAGTACTCTTCTGGGTCAAAGGCGTTAATTTCGCGCTCACGCTCCACCACCAGACGTACTGCGACGGATTGTACCCGCCCGGCGGATAAGCCCCGTGCTATTTTTTTCCAAAGCAGGGGTGATAACATATATCCCACGACGCGATCGAGAAAACGTCGGGTTTGCTGGGCGTTAACCTGATCAATATTCAACTCAGAAGGGGCCGCAAAGGCCTGCTCAATGGCTTTTTTTGTGATTTCGTTAAAAACCACTCGTTTAAACTGGTGTTTTTTACCACCAATCGCTTCGCGTAAATGCCAGGCGATGGCTTCCCCTTCGCGATCCAAGTCAGTGGCCAGATAAATAGCGTCAGCGGAGTCGGCCAGTTTTTTCAGTTCGGCAACAACTTTTTCCTTGCCGGGCATGATTTCATACTGTGGGTTCCAACCATGCTCGGGATCGATACCCATGCGTTTAATTAACGATTCACGTGCTCGCTTTTGTCGTTGGGCTTCACGCTCCTCGACCGGTAGTTTCCGTGAGGCGGCCGCAAGCTTGGCTCGCTCCGATGGAGTGAGACTGGATTTGCTGCTTTCGCTACCGCTGGTGGGTAGATCACGTATATGGCCAATGCTGGATTTGACGATATATTCTTTGCCCAGATATTTGTTGATCGTCTTCGCTTTTGCCGGTGATTCGACGATTACTAGGGATTTTGCCATATTATTAATTAATATCAGTAAGTTATGATAATTTTTATCAAAAATGTAGTTTTTCTTCTTATTACAAATACGATCTCGACGGCCTGCTGTCAAGCTCAGCAGGCAAAAATAACACCAAAAGCGCCATTTACGATCAAATTATGAACAAATATAAGCTTTTTTTAAATTAGGATATAAATTGCCTTGTAGGCAAAATGGCAGCGAAGTCAGGAAATCTCGACATTAACCCCATTGATCGTTGTGATGGTAGACATTGAGGTAAAATTTCGGTGCGATGCCGAGGAAGCGGTATGCCGGATATATCTCGTGTACGGTTCATTTACGAGTCAGTTTGGGCAGCGGATTCGCGTTCAATAAATGATTCAATGAGTTTAGGCGGGATGGCACCAGCTTGCGCCCCTAATAACTCCCCACCTGGGGTGTATACCATAAAGCTGGGGGTGCCAAGCCACGATGAGCCAGTAAGGCGCTCGTACATTTGTGCAACGTGAGCAGGTTCCCCAATGAGGTTGGGGAAGCTAACATTATGTTTTTTTATGAATGTTTCGGCGGCTGCTTTTTTTTCTTCGCCGTCGAGTGAAATACCCAGCACACTGGCATCAATAGCCGCGTGCTTTTGGTGAAATGTGACATATTGATGCGCTTCCTGGTTGCAGATGTGGCAATCTGATGCCCATAACATCACCACTAACCATTTGCCTTTACCAAGATGGGCATCAATGCTGGAGGTGTTGCCCTTAAAGTCAGAAAATGATTCGTTGGCGGATGTGCCGGTCGATGCAAGTGTGATGAGCGCGCTGATGATTAATGCGGTTATTAGAAGAAATGGCCTGTTGACGATGGGCGGTTGATTTTTTATAACGGCTTGAAAATTATGCATTAGTGTTGCCTCACGGTAAGTTCATGGTATACAAAATAACGAGACGCGAAAGACCGGCCAATATTACATTCTGTACGTGTTTATGGGAAAAAGCAGGCGTGTTTATAGCGATTCAGCAAAGTAACGCTGCAAAAATGTATCAAATGGCAACTGCTTTTCGGATTCCATGCGTTGCTGGTTTTGGAGGGATTGTTGGGCGGCGTCCTCAAGAATTTTTTCCTTCTCTGAGGATAATTTTAAAGTGTTGAAGTAGGATGCATGTTGTTTGGCATAACGCATTGAGTATGGGAAGAAAGATTCGCCATTGTTTCTCATTTCGTTGAGCATGATTGCAGAGGGGCATTTTGCAGGGTCTTCGACCGCGTCGCGTTGTTTTTGCAATGCGTTCTGGTAGTGGTTGGAATGATGACACTGGTCTAACCATTCACAGACTCCCTGCATTTTAGTGCAGATTTCAGTAGCCCAGTGGGTTAAGGCGATGGCCTCGCCGTTACGGGTTAACTGTAATCCGGGTTGGCGGCCGCGAAGTGCAGTGGCGCTTTGGTTTTTATCTATTTCTTTTTGCTCCGCTGCGTTGATTTTAGGACTGTCGTGTAGCAGACAAAAAATTAAAAATGCCTCTAAAAAGTACAACTGGGTTTCATTGACGCCCAATGGATCAAGGACGTTGATATCCAATGACCTGAGTTCGATGTAGTTAACGCCTCGTTTTGCCAGTGCCACGGTGGGTTTTTCGTAAGTGCCGGTTGGTTGTTTCGGGCGTATTGTACTGTAGTACTCGTTTTCGATTTGCAGCAAATTGGCATTTAACTGCCGGTATTCGCCATTTACGTTAATGCCGATTTTTTGGTAGTCCGGATTAGGCGTAGCGATTGCGTGTTTGAGGCTGCTCACATAGGCGCTGAGGTTGTCGTAATTGGCCTTGATACCGGACTTGTCTTCCTTGTAATTTTGATACCCAATGTCGCTTAAACGTAATGAAGTGGCATACGGCTCGTAACAAGTATTTTCGTCGAAGGGTTGAAGTATTTTTTCGATGCCATCCATAAAACTTTTGCAGACGGCGGGTGAAGCGCCGAATAAATAGGGAACCAGCCACCCAAAACGTTGCAGGTTGCGAATGAGGCAAAAGTATGATTCGGATATAAAGTCTTGCGTTGTTTGTTTGTTATTTTCCAGCTGTTGATAAATCGGCCAGAATTCAGTGGGTAACGAATAGTTGTAGTGAATGCCAGCAATAACTTGCATCATTTTTCCGTAGCGGTGTCCCAGTCCACGGCGATAAATGGTTTTCATCCGTCCGGCGTTGGAGTTGCCGTATTCTGCGATGGGAATACTGGCTTCACCTGCCAGGACGCACGGCATACTGGCGCACCAAAGGATCTCATTTTGCAGTCGGTCGTAAACAAATTTTTGAGTGTCTTTTAAAAAGTCGAGCGCTTTGTCGGCACCGTTGAGTGGTGGGGTTATAAATTCCAACAGCGCCTCAGAGTAATCTGTTGTTATATGCGGGTTGGTGAGTGCTGAGCCTAATGTTTTTGGGTGAGGGGTATTGGCAATGGTACCTCCTTCAGAGACACGCAGGGACTCTTTTTCAAGCCCTGTTTTGCTATTGAGCAATAAATTTTCGGGTAGTGTGTTTTGTAATGTGTGAAGTCGTTTATCGAAAATATCGTACACTGCGGGTTCCCTAGCTATCCGTTTTAAAAGGCATGAGCGCGCGGTAAGGATTCAAGGTTGCAATCCAATACGGGGCTTCGTTGCCAATGTTGGTTGTCAGTTTTTGTAATTGTCGGCAGATTTTAATGGTTTGCGCCATTGTCGGATGAAGCAAATACCCAGGCAAACGCGATGCCCATTATCCAGTAATTATTGGTTTCAACCAAAGGGCTATTATCGAAGGAAGCCCCTGCTAAATTATCATAGCGAGCGAATGCGCCTATAAAATAATTGTCAGTATTTTTGGCTGCAGTTAATGTGATACGGCTTCCGCTATAACCTTCGTTGGCGCGGTATTCACGCCGGGTACTGGTTTCAAATACCGGCTTTATTTCATAGAAATAATTGTGGTATTTTTTATCGGCGAATATTGGCCCGATACTGAGGCCATATCGCCACAAAGCATTTAATTCTCTCACTTTTACTTTAAAATTGATATAGGGCGATATAACCCAGCCTTGATGTTCGATTAATGGGTCACCTATTGAGAACACGGCTCGTATCGGAGTTTTAAATGCAATTGTGCTGTTGCCTTGTTTGTTTTGCCATAGCTTAATAGATAAGGCGGGGCCAATTTCGCCGAGCGGGTCCAGGCGCGGCATGCCTGCCCGTGCGCTTTCGTCAGACTTGGGGACGGGAATGTTGCCGCCCAGGCTTAAATCTAACTTGACACGATCAGAATCAAATAATTTGCTGCGAATACCATCGCGGTCGACCCGCAGTTGGTCCCCGCGATAAATAAAATAGGGAATGGGAATATAACGTGGCTCCACGGTTTTTGAGCCGCGATAGTGTGGTGCATTGAGCACACCAGCACCTAAACCGAATTGCCATAACGGTAAGTGTACGGCATTGACACTAGCCGGTAGTATGGCAACAAAACTTAATTTAATAATGAAAAAGCACCGAAAAATACGCTTTTTTCGGTGGATTTTGCCGTAATTTTTGTGGCAATTTTTACCGTAATTATTGTTGAAGTAACGGGTAGGATTATTATTGATATAGCTATTGATATAGCCATTGATAGAGTGAAGGCGGTTAAGAAAATTCAGCATACTATTAAGGTCTGTAAGTTGGGTTTGAGGTCGTGTACCTTTATATGACCAAGATGATTGCTAACCACAAATGATAAATTAGGATTTAATCATGCAAGGTGTTTTCCTCGATTTTAAATCGCTTGATAATTCGGACATTGAACTTACCGCACTAAGCGCCGTTTTGTCCAATTGGCAATGGTTTGATTCCTGTACCGATCAGCAGGTTGCGGAACGTATTCAGTCAGCCAATGTTGTTATTACTAATAAAGTAAAACTTACCGCGGCAATGTTACAGGCTGCTCGTCAATTAAAACTTGTTTGTGTCGCGGCCACCGGTACTAATAATGTGGACCTGGAGGCTGCGGCGGCGCTGGGGATAACCGTATGTAACGTGCGAAATTATGCCACTCCCTCTGTGGTGCAGCATGTTTTTACATTGATGTTGGCGCTGACGACCAGATTACCACAGTATCAAGCTGCGGTGGCGCAGGGAATGTGGCAAAAATCATCACATTTTTGTTTGCTTGATTTTCCGATTACCGAAATTAGCGGTAAAACATTGGGTATTGTGGGTTATGGCGTACTGGGCCAAGCCGTGGCAAAGGTTGCTGATGCCTTTGGGATGGAGGTGCTAATATCAGCCAGACCTGGCACGAATGTTAGGGCTGGGCGTATGGCATTGCGCGATGTGTTGGGGCTTTCTGATGTCGTCAGTTTACATTGCCCCTTGACGCCCCAGACTTTGGGGTTGATTGGTCGCCGGGAGTTGCAATATATGAAACCAAATGCGCTTATTATTAATACCGCACGCGGTGGGATCATTGACGAAGTGGCGTTGCTCGATGCAATAAAGCAACAGCGTATTGGTGGTGCTGGTATCGATGTGTTGACCGCGGAGCCACCGGTGAGGGGTAATCCTTTATTGAGTGCCAAGCTGGATAATTTAATTGTGACACCACATATTGCCTGGTCAAGTCGGGAAGCGAGGCAACGGCTTGTGAATGAAGTCAGCTTGAATATTGATGCCTATTTAAAAGGTAATCCTAGAAATGTGGTGACGTGAACGAGGTGCCTGTTGGTAGTACCGGATAGCAGAGATTTAACCGCTGCCCCGACTTAATGCTCAAGTCGGAGTAGCGGTTGCCGATGCATTTCTGCGTTAAGCGGCGCGATGTTCAGCACTATCATGGATGTATTGTTCGAGCTTCAGGGTGTCCACCGTGAAGTTTCGTATGCCCTCTGCTAATTTTTCGGTCGCCATTGGGTCTTCATTCATTAACCAACGAAAGTTAGGTTCGCTAACGTCAATTTTTTGTATATCCATGGTTTTTGCGCTTTCGGGGTTCAGTGTGCGGGTAATTTCTTCATCGCTATTTTGTAATTCCTCCATTAATGTCGGTGCGATGGTTAGCAAATCGCATCCAGCCAATGCTATGATTTCCTCCGCGTTGCGGAAGCTGGCGCCCATGACGGTTGTGTTGTGATTGAATTTTTTGAAATAGTTATAGATTGATTTTACGGATACTACGCCGGGGTCTTGATGAGCTGCGTATGACGCTACCCCTTCGGCTTTTTTATACCAGTCTAGGATGCGTCCCACGAATGGCGAAATCAGGGTTGCTTGAGCTTCCGCAGCAGCGACTGCTTGAGCGATATTGAACATCAAGGTCAAATTGCAATGGATGCCTTTTTTTTCCAGTTGTTCAACCGCTTTTATACCTTCCCACGTGGCGGCAATTTTTATCAAAATACGTTGTTGGTTGACACCTTCTTCCTTGTACATGTTGATTAGGTGTTCTGCTCGTTTAATTGTGGCATCGGTATTAAACGACAGGCGGGCATCCACTTCTGTTGATACGCGGCCAGGAATAATGTTTAGTATTTCTTTGCCAAAATTAACGGCGAGCTTGTCCAGCGTCAGGCTGGTTTTTTCTTCAGATGTTTGGCCATTGGCGTTGCCGTATATAACGGCGGAGGTCACCAGTGCCTTGTATTGCGGTAATTGAGCGGCTTTGTACAGTAGCGACGGGTTGGTGGTTGCATCGGTAGGCATGTATTGTTTTATTGCGTCAATATCACCCGTATCGGCTACCACTGTTGTCATTTTTCGCAGTTGCTGTAGTTTATTCATTGGCTCATTCTCCTGTGTCTTTTCAGTATTCCGCCGTTGTCTCTTATAAGACTCTAGCGGTAAATAATAGTTACGTCAGTTTTTTAATTCGTGCCATCACTTACAGGGCTGTTGTGTAAGATTTACTCGGTTGTGACGGGGATGGTAAAATATACTGGTTAGTGATTGATCGGGATACCAAACCAAAATGTAGCGCCGCTGTTATGGTTATTGCGGGCACCAATGCGCCCTTTGTGTAATTCGATAAATTGTTTGGACATGGAGAGCCCGATTCCGGTACTGGATTCATTGCCGGTTGGACGGTTACTCAATTTGGCGTAGCGTGTAAATAACTTTCCCATATCTTCCTCGGTGAGTCCGGGTCCACCATCACTGATTTCAGCGTAGACATACTCATTGTCAACCCGGGTGCGCACCATGGTGGTTGTCTCTCGTGGACTGAATTTCATGGCGTTGCCTATCAGGTTGTCGAGTACCTGCGAAAGCCTGAATTCATCGGCTTGAATCGCGGGTAAATCTTGAGACAGATCCTGGGCGATTTTAATTCCCTTTTGTTTGGCATAACTGGCATTGGATTGCAGTGATTTTGTAATAATGTCGTTTAATTTGATGGGTTTGTAATTTGGCTCTGGTGTGGCGTTGGAGGTGGAGTCCAAATTTAAAAAGCCGTCGATAACGGCATGCATATTTTCGCCGGTACGTTGAATCAGTTCGATCAGCTCAGGGGTATCCGCTTTGGTCGGTATACCCACCGGGCATTGTTTTTTCAATTCAGAAGCGATATCGAGCATTACGATTAACGGTTTTTTAAGGTCGTGACTGGCAAATCGTACAAATTCATCTTTTAATGCGGCCAGATTTTTTAAGGTGAGTTGGGTTTTGATACGCGCCATTGCAATAGAGATATTCAATGGCTTGGTCAGATAGTCATTGGCTCCCAGCTTTAGTGCGGTAATCAGGCTTTGCTCCAAATCATCCGCGGTTACCATAATGACCGGCAGGCTGATTAATGAGTGTTTTACCCGTATTTGTTCCAATACCTCAAGTCCGCTAATGCCTGGCATCATAATGTCCAGCAACACGAGGTCAAATGGATGTTGTTCTATGAGTTGCAGTGCTTCGTAGCCACCTTCGGCCAATGTGGTTTTATAACCGGCACGTTTAAACTGCACTGACATTAACTGACGATTCATTTCATTGTCGTCGACAATCAGTAGCGAGTCGTTTTTATTGGTAGAGTTTTCAACACCCTTCAACGGATTCATAGGAGATAAGCTATTTTGTTGGATAAATATTGTTACAAAATCTGGTGTTGAACAGGTTACCTTACGTGGTTTGTGCTAAATGGTTTGTACTCAGTCTCTGCTCCACATTATCTGGGTATGGCCGCTGGTAGGCAGCGCCCGGTAAAATTACAATGCAATTAATGTGACAGAATGATGGCAACATGTTTCTCCGGTAATGATACCTGTAGTCAATTGCTTAGCGGCATACCGATAAAAAACCTTTAGCGCTTTGCGATAGAAAAGAGGGGGCCAGACTGAGCGGGGGTATGGCGTGAAGAATACGCGAGAGAGTGGTGTAATGATCTACTATACCCGTCGCGTTTGAGGTTTAGGTGTTAAGAGTGCGTCATATTCATTTCATGGCTAGGCGAAATGACAAGTGAGCCGGACGATTGCGCGGTATTAACGCTGTCTTGGTTAATGCCGCCATGGTCAATACCGCCATGGGATGGAGAGGGTGTGCTATTGACGCCTAAATCTTAATCGCTGCGGGTACATATACCTGTTTGGGTAGTTCTTGATGGGAAGACTGTTGTTATTATTGGGCGATTAACGTTGCTCTCAACCCGTACTCTAAGGTGCTTTTGGTAAGGATATTTTATGCAATTAACACTTTATATTGATGATGCTGAACAAACGATTGAAATCACAGGTGACATTTTAGAAGATGCTGAGGATTTTTTTAATAAAATGGATCGGGATATGGATCAAGGTTGGCAAATGAGCCGAAGTTGGGTGGAGCGCCCAAATTTGGTGCAACGCGCCCAAATCGCTGCAAATAAAATCCTCGATGCGATTAATGCGGAAAATGAAACGTTAATGATGTTGATGGCGGGATATATTTTGGCGCGATTACCCCACGTATCGGCGGTTCGTATCGATACCACCGGCGACATGACCGCAACCGAATTGCTTACCAATGAGTCCTAAGTGGCAAGAGTAAGCGGCAAGAGTAAGTGGCAATAGGTGGCAAACAGAACGGGCGAAGTGGTCGATCAATGAAATAAGAGAATGACATCATTGAACGATATAACGATATAACGATATAACGATATCTTTGATATCGTTGGGTAGGCATTGTTTACGATGGCGTATTTGTCGATAGTATGTTTTCTAAGCAACGTTGCATGTCTGTTGTTGTTACTGGGTACCTGAGGCACGCGCTAGGGGATACCTGGTTATTAACACGGCTTAGATTTTTTACGTCTGGTGGCTGTATCAATGCCACCAGTTTTGTGTCTGGCGAACTCGCTTGAATGGATGCATATAAGGTTTCAAAATTGCTTAGTTGTGTACCATAGGTCGGGCGGTAAATAAATTCAGCCACAATGATGTCCGGTGTTAGTTTCCGTATTAACGGCAGTGCTTTTCGCATTGAGCGAGTTTGAGTGATAAGTAGCCCCAGGTGTTGATAGACAGGTGAAAAGTCTGGATACCCTCCTAGTTCAATAATAGTTAGTATACGTTTTTGTGTTCTCATCTTAAGTAAGCGATAATCCTAGGGAAATAGAAGTGTCAAGGTGGCTGGTTTGCATTTTGACCATAAGTCGATTATTTCGTTGCGTCCGTTGTCTCTCCAACTTAAGCGCTACAATAACCTGTTCGGGCGTGCGCGTTAATCGCTGCGGCGGGCTGCCGTATGATTGATAAGGATATTCAGAATAATAACCCATTTGCCACGGATGTTTACAGTGAAGGTTGACGACTAAATGAGAACGAAGGCAATAATCACTGTAATGGCGTGCATGTTCGCACTCTCCGGGTTCTCCGGGCTAGTATACGAATCTATTTGGTCCCATTACTTAAAACTCTTTCTTGGTCATGCGGCGTATGCGCAGACCTTGGTGTTGGCCATTTATATGGGCGGCATGGCGTTGGGGGCTTGGATATGTAGTGCCTGGTCTCAAAAATGGAAAAACCTGTTGCTGGGGTACGCGATTGTTGAAGCGATAATTGGCATTTTTGCATTGTTTTTCCATGAATCGTTTGTTGCATTTTTGCAGCTGGCCTATTCAGTCATATTACCTAATTTGTCATCAGCTCTTGAAGTGCAAACCTTTAAATGGGCTGCTGCGGCATTGTTGATTTTGCCGCAAACCGTGTTATTAGGTATGACGTTTCCACTGATGACTGCCGGTTTGGTACGTTGTGCGTCGCAAACGACAGGGCGAACTATCTCATTACTTTATTTCGCCAATAGTATTGGGGCTGCTATCGGGGTATTGGTGAGTGGGTTTTTGCTGATCAAACTGGTTGGTCTTCCTGGGGCCATAAAAACAGCGGGTATTATTAACATCATTATCGCTTTGGTGGTTTGGCGATATGCCCGGGATAAGGCGGTAAGCGGTAATACTGTCATGGCGTCAGACGATATTCGGCGTGAGCCTCATTTACATCATGGAGGTGTGTCGGCAAGCGTCTTGGTGCGTTTGATGTTGCTGATTGCGCTCAGCACCGGCCTGGCGTCGTTTATCTATGAAATTGGCTGGGTGCGCATGTTAAACCTGGTCTTGGGCAGTTCCACCCACGCATTTGAAATGATGCTCAGTGCCTTTATTTTAGGGTTGGCATTGGGTGGCTTTTGGCTGCGAAATCGTATTGACAGGATAAAAGACCCGATCTTATACCTGGCAAAAGTTCAAATGATTATGGGGGTACTGGCAATGGCAACATTGCCATTATATAACCTTACCTTTGATACGATGCAGTGGATCATCAAAAGCCTTGATAAGACAGATACCGGTTATGTGCTTTTTAATTTAGCCAGTCATTCTATTGCCCTGGCTATCATGTTACCGGCAACTTTTTGTGCCGGTATTACGTTGCCACTGCTGACCAATATTTTGTTAAAGAAAGGGTATGGTGAAAAAAGCATTGGCCATGTTTATGCTTTTAATACTGTTGGCGCTATTGCGGGTGTTCTAGTTGCAGTGCATTTTTTGATGCCACTGTTTGGCATCAAAAATTTAATTATAATAGGTGCCTCTATTGATATTGCCATCGGTATCGGGTTGTTTTTTATGCTGTCGACCCGCCCCGTGCAAGTTAAAAAATATATCACTCCCGTCATATCAGTGGTAGCCGTGGTGGTTGCCATTACCCTTATAGAGTTTGATTCGTATAAAATGGCGTCCGGTGTTTATCGCCATGGTAATTTTTATTCCACTGAAAATGCTGAGTTGTTGTTTCATGAAGATGGGAAAACCGCATCGGTTGATCTGGTGCGCGTTAAAGATAGCAATGAAATTAGTATTGTCACCAATGGTAAGCCGGATGCTTCCATTAATATTTCCTCATCAGGGGCGCCAAGTCCTGATGAGGCAACAATGGTGCTATTGGCGGCGTTGCCGCTGTCTTTAAATCCGCAAGCCAATACCGCTGCGGTTATTGGTATGGGGTCGGGGTTAACCAGTCATGTATTGTTAAGCGCGGATAAGCTGCAATATGTTGATACAGTGGAGATTGAACCCGCTATTGTGCGGGCCGCACAGGGATTTGGTGATCGGGTCGGCAATGTGTTTAACCTGCCCAATAGTCACATTTATGTTGATGATGCCAAATCTTTTTTTTCAACTCAAAATAAACGTTATGACCTTATTATCTCTGAGCCCTCAAACCCCTGGGTCAGTGGTGTTGCCGGATTGTTTACGGATGAGTTCTATTCAAATGTGTCCAATTACCTTGAGCCAGGCGGTATATTTGCGCAATGGTTGCAATTGTATGAAATAGACCTTCCTTTGGTCGCTTCGGTGTTAAAGGCGGTATCGAATCAGTTTTCAGACTACGCGATCTACGCGACAAATAATCATGATATTGTGGTGTTGGCTACCAAAACGGGGCATATCAATCTGCCTTCCGATAAGGTGTTTTCATATCCTGGTCTTGCGCAGGAGCTCCATCGGGTTAAAGTTAGGAATATACAGGACTTGTATATACGAAAGCTTGGGGGGAAAGCATTCTTTGAGCCTTTTTTTCAGTCTTATGCGATGCGCTCCAATTCTGACTATTTCCCGGTATTGGATTTGAATGCTATAAAAGCCCGTTTTTTAAAACGCGATGCAATGCAGTTAGTGACCCTGCGGGATGACCCCGTTAGAATTCAGGCGATGTTAGGCGAGGTGATGCCGCCCGTTCAGACGACACAGACTACACCGAGTCGATTTTATTATCCAAGTGACTTGAGCTATGCCGCAATGCTGTTGCGAAATTATTTGTTAACAAATCGAATAAATGCGCAATTTTATAAATTGCCCGAGCCATTACAGCGGGCAGCGTTTACGGTTAAATCGCAATTGCTGGATTGCCAGGCTGCCGGCCCGGACACGGCGTTGCCAGCATCATTAGAGGCCATCACTTTGGCGGTTATGCCTTATTTGTCTCCCGCGGAACTCAACGTAATTTGGTCGCGTATGGCAACAAGCCCTTGCTTCGGAGCCATCCCCATAGTATTGCAGGAGTGGATCCAGTTGGCCCGCGCCGTTGCTGAATCCAATGCAGTGTCGGTTGGTGGTTTGGCAGCAAAAATCTTGGTTGATACCACCATTGGCTATGAACGTAACTATTTGCTATCTGCCAGCATGATTGCCAATATCCGTATGGGTGATATACAAAAAGCCAAGCAAAACTGGCAGGACCATGGTGGCAAGATTGCAACGAATGACAATACCGAGCTTTTAATGCGGCTTTTAAAGTCTCACAGCGGTGTATTGTAGGCGGTGTTATCGTTTGTGCTACAGGGTAGTACCGCTCAATAATGCATGACAGGCACTTCTTCGGCCGCTATTGACCACAGCAACGCTTGTACTTTTTGCCGCTGCCACAAGAACAGGGGTCATTTCTGCCTATTTTTAGATGACGGGTTTTTACCGGTTGAATTGAAAAACCATCGACATAAAACCAACGGCCATTTTCTTTGACGAATTCACTGGCTTCGTCCACACCGCCAGCTTCACCTTTAACACGACAGCGAGCACGAAACTCAACAATACCTTTATTATCATCGGGAGTGCCGTCTTCTGTGCGTAAAATTTGTAAGCCCAGCCACTCCACATTGCTATCGTCCGCCGGATTGGTGTCTTCCGGTCGTGTGGATGCGTGCCAGGTTTCGATGATATATTCGTTGTTATTTTGGGTGTAAGCGACATAGCGGGAGCGCATGAGGGCTTCAGCGGTTGGCGGTATTGCCTGCCCTTTTAAATAAGGGTCACAGCATTGTTCTTGGGGGGTGTCGGAGCCACAGGGGCATTGGTTATTTATGTTCATATTAAATTAGTCGTAATTATACTCGTGGCGTTTAGGGGTAAACTCTAAACGCTACGGGTATAGAAGGGTGGATTTTAGTATTAAGCTTTAAACTTGTGGTATTCTACCGCAAAACCAGGCGTATGATGAACTAAACTTTATGGTGGAGCGTTGGGGTAATACCAGGGCAATCATCCAGAGCAAGCATTAAAGGGCAATCGCGGGCTAAGATCATGCCCCCCGAGGGGATTTGATTGTTGAGTTTTAGTGGGGTTGCGGGGCCTGCTAAAGGGTGTCGCTAGTGGTCCATGCGGGAAGTTCTGGTCAAGGCGGCAACACGCTGGAAGGGTGGTCCCCTTTCGAGTGTTGCCAACGCAGAGCGGTGCTTTCTCACGAAGCGAACAGTGACATAACTTTCCGCATGGACCACTAGCCACTCTAAACCGCGCAAAAAGCACTGTCGGGCGGCGTTTGTTTTACAGCGGCAGGGTACGACTTGGAGCGGTGGGATTTTGTATCTGATGGTGTTGATATCCACTTGTGGTGGAAAGATGGCAAACTGAACCGCTGCCACCTTGCCCGACGAGCTGTCGTTTAACTAAAACGCCGATGGCGGTGACGAAACTCAATGGTAAATTGGCGCTAACCTTTTTAAATAAATTCGTTCGACGGGAATAATCATGGCACAACAATCATCAAAATCACGGGAAGTTGCACCGCAGGCCATTCAACTGCTTGACTATAAACCGACGCCTTATCGGGTTGATTCGGTGGCACTTAACTTTGATCTATATGAGACGAACACCACGGTAAAGTCAACATTATCGATAAAGCGCGTTGAGGATCAAGTTGCCGGAGGGGAGGGCAATGTGCCACTTCAATTACATGGAGAGGATTTGGCGCTTAAATCAGTGGTTGTTAATGGCGTGGTACTGGCTCCCAAAGATTACACGGTCACGGCAGAAACGCTAACTATCGACCATGTGCCGGACAGTTTTGTTCTGGAAGTGGAAACAGACATTAACCCTGCCTCGAATACTTCGCTCAACGGCTTATATACCTCAGGTGGTAATTTTTGTACTCAGTGTGAAGCGGAAGGGTTCCGTCGAATTACGTATATGTATGATCGACCTGATGTGATGGCTCGTTACACGACCACTATTTGCGCCGACAAAGCTAAATACCCGGTATTGTTGTCCAATGGCAACTTAATTGCGAGCGGGCTGGTTGATAGTGATGGGGAGCGGCATTGGGCAACCTGGGAAGATCCGCACCCAAAGCCAACTTATTTATTTGCATTGGTGGCCGGTAACCTATCTAAAATTGAAGATAAATTTGTTACCCAGTCCGGGCGGGAAGTAACCCTGCATATTTATGTGCAGTCGCACAACATTGATAAATGTGATCATGCCATGCTTTCGCTTAAAAAGGCCATGAAGTGGGATGAGCAGGTTTATGGCCGTGAATATGACTTGGATATTTACATGATTGTTGCGGTAGATGACTTTAATATGGGGGCAATGGAAAATAAAGGATTAAATGTTTTTAATTCGAAATATGTGCTGGCCAAACCGAATACGGCGACGGACAGTGATTATGAAGGTATCGAAGGTGTGATTGGGCACGAGTATTTTCATAACTGGTCGGGAAATCGAGTGACATGCCGGGATTGGTTTCAATTAAGCCTAAAAGAAGGTTTTACGGTTTTTCGAGACCAAGAGTTTAGCGCGGATATGTCGTCACGTGGTGCAAAACGTATTCAGGATGTTAATGTATTGCGCACCCATCAATTTCGCGAAGACGCCAGTCCTATGGCCCACCCGGTCAGACCGGAGTCCTATGTCGAAATTAATAATTTCTATACAGTGACGGTGTACAACAAAGGCGCTGAAGTTGTGCGTATGTTACATCATCTGTTGGGGGCGGAAAAATTTCGTAAAGGGACTGATTTGTATTTTGAGCGTCACGATGGGCAGGCGGTTACCACCGATGATTTTGTCCAGGCTTTAGAGGATGCCAATAGTGAGGATTTTTCACAATTTCGGTTATGGTACAGTCAGGCGGGTACGCCGGAGTTAAACGTTTCGCACCAGTATGATAGCGCAACCAAAACGTATACCTTGCACGTGGAGCAAACCTGTCCTGCAACGCCTGGTCAGGTGCAAAAGTCGCCGTTTCAAATACCATTTGCTATGGGTTTACTCGATAAATCCGGCAATGATTTAGCGCTACAGTTGCAAGATGAATCCAGTGCAAGTATCGGTACACGGGTATTGCAGGTAACGGCATCGAGTCAGGACTTTGTTTTTGTGAATGTGCCTGAGGAGCCAGTTCCTTCTTTGCTTAGGGGGTTTTCCGCACCGGTTAAAGTCAATATAGCGTTATCTGATGAAGAGCGCTGCTTTTTGATGGCCCATGATAGCGATGACTTTAACCGCTGGGACGCAGGGCAACAATTTGCGGTAAAGTGTATTGTGCAACTGGTGGATGATTATCAAAATGAGCGCGAGTTAGTGGTGCCGGGTAATTTTATCGACGCCTTGCAACAAATATTGCAGGATTCCTCACTGGATAAATCACTGGCCGCGCAGGCCATCAGTTTGCCATCTGAAAGTTATATTAGTGAGTTTGTCAGCCCGATCGATCCTGTTGCAATCCACAAGGTGTGTCGTTTTGTACGCGAATGCATTGCGGAAAAACTGAGTGATGTCCTGTCAGCCGTTTATGTAGGTTTGTCGGATGATGGCAAGTACTCTATTGAGCAGGAGGCCGTTAGCCGGCGTGCGTTAAAAAATACCTGCCTTTGGTATTTAATGGAGTTAAAGGATGACGGCATCATCAAACGTTGTTACCAACAATTTTCCATGGGAAATAATATGACGGATGTGATGGCAGCGTTATATGCATTGGCAAATACGCATTGCGATGAGGGTGAACAAGCGCTGGCAGAATTTTATCAGCAATGGAAGCACGATGCCCTCGTGGTGGATAAGTGGCTTGGTTTACAGGCCACGTCGCGTTTGCCAGGTACGTTAAAGAAAGTCAAGGGGTTGACCCAGCACGAAGCATTTAGTATTAAAAATCCGAACAAAGTCAGGGCGTTGATCGGCGCATTTGGGCATGGCAATCCGGCTCAGTTTCATGATGCGAGTGGCGCGGGTTATGAGTTCTTAACCGATTATATTTTGAAGCTGGATACGCTTAATCCACAGATATCCGCACGTCTGGTAACGGCTTATATGACTTGGCGAAAATATGATATCAAGCGTCAGGATCTGCTAAAACTGCAATTGGAAAGAATCATCACCTCGCCTGATTTATCTAGGGATGTTTATGAGATTGTTTCCAAAAGTTTGGGCTGATCTTAGGTTTGGACTGATCTTAAGTTTGGATTGATCTCAGGGAGCGAAACATTGCCCGATTCTAAGCGCTTGTTAGCTATTGTCGAACAGGGGGGGTATCCCAATTTTACGTCGGTGTACGAGCGTTGTGGGTTTAAGGTTTCCATGGCACATACCATGCGCAAGGCCATTGCCATGGTCACCCAGGAAAAGCCAGCGGTTATTGTAGCGGAATTTAACTATCAGTCAGATTTTCGGGATCGAACCAGTAGCCTGGAGTCTTTGCTGGCAACCCTACAGCGTTTACAGCAGACCTCGGAACAACATGCTATTAAAGTGATTGTGTTTTACGAAAAAGACTACCTGCATCAATTAGATAAGCTCAGAACCATGTTTGATGATTTCGAATCCATGCCATATCCTATCGACCCTGACGAATTACAACGGCAGTGCTGCTAACAATGATTGAAGCTGCATCAGTCAGTTGTCCTTATTGTGGCGAGTCATTTGAGACAACGGTTGACCTGTCAGCGGGTGATCAGTCGTATATCGAAGACTGTTACGTGTGTTGTCAGCCCATTAATTTTCACATTCAGGTTTCGGGTGGGCATGCTGGGGAAGAGGCTCATCTCGCCCATATTGATACGCGACGGGATGATGAATAGCCTGCAATGGTGTGCGTGGTACGGGTTATTTTTTGATGGTTGCGCAGCGCTTTAAGACGCTTTCGCCAAAGCGGTTATTAATGGCGTCGGTAATACTATCAATTTCGGTGCTTGTTTCGTCCTTCGGTGAGTCAAACATATCGCTTTGTTGCGGCGGTGGTTGTTCCTGATTTCCAAATCCGCTCATATTAACACCTATCAGGCGTACTGCCTGCTGACTGGTTTTAATGTGTGAAGTGAAGAGTGCTTTAACCACAGTCCATATTGCCTGGGTGTTGCAGGTGGCATTGGGTAGTGTTCGTGAGCGGGTTAAGGTGCTGAAGTCAGAATAACGCACTTTTATCGTTATGGTACGCCCCAGGTGCTCGTGTTGTCGTAATCGGGCGGCGACTAGTTCCGTTAAATGCAGGAGTTGCGCAAGTAGATAATCTCGGTTGCTGATGTCGGTGGCAAAGGTGGTTTCATGCGAAATGGATTTTGCATGTCGTCCGCTAACAACGGGGCGGGGGTCAATGCCGTTTGCCAGCTGCCACAGGTGCAAGCCGTGCTTGCCAAAGAGGCGGCTTGTTTCTTTTTGCGATAATTGTCGTAGCTGGCATATCGATTTAATGCCCATTGCTGTTAGTTTCGCTTCTGCGGCTTTGCCGACGCCCCAAATACGGGTAACTGGTAAGGGATCAAGGAAAGTCTGCACATCATTTTCATTTACCACCACAAATCCGTTGGGTTTATCGATGTCTGATGCAATCTTAGCGACAAATTTTGTTGGGGCGATGCCAATGGAAACTACCAGCCTAAGCTCATCCAGGATCGCTTGTTTAATATTGCGTGCAATGACCTCCGCATCGCCAAATAGCTTCTGACTGGCTGAGACATCCAAAAAGGCTTCATCCAGGGCCAATGGTTCAATGCTTGGTGTATAGCGTGAAAAAATCGCCTGAATTTTACCTGATATTTCAGCATAAACGTTCATGTGGGACGGTAGCAGGATGAGGTTTGGACAGCGCTGGCACGCAATTTTTGTTGCTAATGCACTGTGTACACCAAATTGACGGGCGATATAATTGGCGGCGGAAATAACGCCTCGGTTTCGAGAGGGGCCACCCACGGCTACGGGTTTATTTGCCAGCTCGGGTTTGTCCAGCAGTTCTACTGAAACATAAAATGCATCCATGTCAGCGTGAATAATCATTTTCTTTAGCGGTATATGTGTTATCTCGACAAAAATAAACTATAAAACCAAGCGATGGTTATCAGCCCGGTAGCGGCGCGCAGAGGAGGCGACGATATAATTCTGGCCAGCCACCGATCGTGAAAATGCAGGCACGGTGTTGCCCCCTCACCAGAGGGAATTGCGCGGCCACGGTTTTTGTTGCAATCCATTGCAAATGCTAATTGCCAGGCATTGTCAGCAATATAACCACCGGTTTGATACCAGCGTTTTACTGCTTGCCACCCGCCATCACGAAACATTTGCTGATGGGCAACGCGTAGAAATGGAGCTAAGGTTAGTTGCTGGCTCTTATCCTGGGACTGGTAAGCATCCAACGCCGCAGTAAAAAAATAATCTAAACCAATGGCATTAAAATTACACATAAATGAATTTAAGATTTGGCGTTGTTTTAGACCTTCGCGCTCAAATCGACGTGCTGATGTGGTTAATCTGCCGGGTAAGGTAATCCACTGTCCTGTTTGAAATACCTTTAACGCCAGACGCGCATCTTCCATGTATGGCAAGGATTCGTCGAAACCACCCAATGCATCGAAATATTGGCGACTAATCCAGAATCCTTGGTCACCATTAATGGCATCGATTCGATTCAAATGGGTTTTGCTTTCGTAAAAATAGTATGCGGCCTGGTAGTTGGTCTGTTCGCGCAGAAATCTTAATCCAAAGTGACCGGCAACGTTGGTTTTACCAGGATCATGTTTGTAGCGACTAAAATGTTGTTGTGCGTTGTACAACAAATATGGGTCGTCTATTTCGCTATCGGCATGTAGGAAGAGAAGGTCTGGTGCGGTGCTTGCCTGTGCCCCCAGATTCATTTGGCAACCTCGTCCTGGTGCACTCTTCAGGACTTTTAGGGTAAATAATCCAGTGAGTTGCTGGCAAAGTGAGCGCGTGCTGTCATCGCTACCACCATCGGCGAGGATAACTTCAATTTCAATATTTTTTTGCGCCGCGAGACTGCTTAGTAACGGCGGCAGGGATTTTTCTTCATTAAGGGTGGGGATAATAATGGATAAGGATGGTGTCGACATGCCGCGATTATACGCTACCTGGGGATAGAGCGGCAGGGTTGGGGTGGAATTAGGCCCAAATGCCCAATAGCAGGCGGTGATCTCGGCTGAGATCGTGTTTTACCTTTTTACATTTACTTTACTAGCGTAATAGTTGCAACACTACCCCTTGAGAGGCATTTGCCTGGCTCTGCATGGCAGTTTGCGCTTGTTGCCGAATTTGGTTAGCCGCGAAATTGGATGATTCCTGGGCGTAGTCAGTATCTTCGAGCCGACTGCGGGCTGCTTCCAGGTTGACGGCTTGGTTTTGCAGATTTCGTCCTGCTGCTTCAAAACGGTTAATTGTAGCCCCGTATTCAGCGCGGGATTGGCTCAAGGTGCTTAGCGCTGAATCAGCGCTGGACAAGGCGCTACTGGCACCGGCAGCGGTAGAAATATCAATGCTATTCAAACCGTTACTATTTAGCTGTCCTGCAACATCCTGGGTATTGATGGCAACGGTATCCCCGGCGTTTGCGCCCACTTGAAAATCCATCGAGCTGGCACTATTTAGAAGGGATATGCCGTTAAATTCCGTACTTCCGGTGACTCGGTTGATTTCTGACTGGAGCATATCGACTTCTTGTTGCAGTGACTGGCGGTCACTGTCATTTAATGTGGCGTTGGCGCTTTGTAGTGCTAATTCACGGATACGTTGCACGCTGGAAGAAAGCTCATTGAGGGCACCTTCGCCGGTTTGCGCGAGGGAGATACCGTCATTCAGATTTCGATAAGCTTGTTGGCTGCCTTCAATTTGGGAAATAAAGCGAGTGGCTATTGCGAGTCGGGCTGCGTCATCGGCCGCTTTGTTGATTCGTTTTCCACTGGCCATTTTTTCAAGGTTGGTGGCGAGCGTGCCTTTGGATTTATCCGATTTAAATAAACCGTTAAGTCCCGTGTGATTATTGTCGATTTTGAATGCCATAATAGCAAAACTCCAGGCTATCGAATGTTGATAAAGCGCTACTTCAGTTTTGTGCATAAAACGTACAGAGCAACGTACATTACAATAATAGACCAAAAATTATTCGAAAAGTGAGAACCCGGTCACAAAGCGATTTTTTTCTAGTGAATACGCGCCGCTTATGTTATCAAGTATGCGTGGTGGCATCGCTTATGGCATGGCAGTGGTGGCCGCTGCGATTATGGTAACGGTTGTACCGCCTTGAAATAATAGATTATTTTCCATTCCAAGTATTTAAATCACTAAATCAGAGGAGCATATAATGTCTGATGAAGCTGCACCATTTTCCATTGAAGTAATGGAGCTAGGGCCAATGGAAAATTTTATTTATTTAATCCAAGATCACCTTACCGGGCGGGTCGCCGTAGTAGATCCTGCCTGGGAAGTGGACAAAATAGTATCGTATACCAATCAAAAAAACTTGAAAATCACCGATATTTTACTGACACATAGCCATCATGATCATATTAATGGTGTTGATGAGGTGTTAAATCATTTCGACGCACAGGTACATTTGCTCAAGGCTGAGGCGCAATTTTGGGGGCAAAAAAACGTCGGAGTGCTTCATTATGGTGGTGATACCATTAAATTAGGTGATACGGAAATCAGTGTGTTACACACGCCAGGGCATACGCCGGGTTCTGCCTGTTACCATGTTGGTGATAATCTGATTGCCGGTGATACTTTATTTGTTTTTGGTTGTGGGCGGTGTGATTTAGCTGGTGGGGATCCCAACGAGATGTTCGAGACGTTACGCCGTATTAAGGCTGAATTGCCATTGCAAACGTTGTTACACCCAGGCCATAACTACGCGGTAAAAAGTACCTCGACACTTGAAGAGCAAATTAATGGCAACCCCTTTATGCATTTTAATGACGCCAAAGAATTTGTTCATTATCGTATGCATGAACATGATAAAATACGCCACTCACCTTATCGAGCGGTACCAAAATAGTCACCGAATTTAATCTTAAGCTAGATAGATGAAAATAAAACCTATTACGCATATTAACATTAGGTTTATAGACAGCAGGGGCAGTAAATAAAGCAATGACCGTCGCATTATCAATTAAACAACTCAAAAAAACCTATAGTAATGGTGTAGAAGCATTAAAAGGTATTGACCTAGATGTCAAAGAAGGAGATTTTTTTGCGCTATTAGGACCGAACGGCGCAGGTAAATCAACGGCGATTGGTATTGTTGCATCACTGGTAAATAAATCCAGTGGCAAAGTGTGGGTTTATGATACTGATACGGATAAAGCGCTCTCTAAAGCAAAAAGCTATATAGGTCTGGTGCCGCAGGAATTTAACTTTAATGTTTTTGAGCCCGTCGAGGAGATTGTTTGGAATCAAGCCGGATATTATGGCATTGACCGTAAAGTCGCGAAACAACGCACCGAACGTTATCTAAAGCAATTGGGGTTGTGGGATAAACGACGGGAGGCGGCAGGTACGCTATCTGGAGGCATGAAACGTCGCCTGATGATTGCCAGGGCGTTAGTGCATGAGCCAAAGTTGCTGATTTTGGATGAACCTACAGCAGGGGTGGATATTGAAATCCGACATTCAATGTGGGAGTTTCTGCGGGGCATCAATGCCAATGGCACCACTATTATTTTAACCACGCATTATCTGGAAGAAGCCGAAAACTTATGTCGAAATATTGCAATTATTGATCACGGTGAACTGGTGGAAAATACTTCGATGAAGGCGTTATTACAACAATTGCATTTTGATACGTTTGTATTGGATTTAGGGACGCCGATAAACACACTGCCGAATACGCCGGGCTTTGCAACGACGTTAGTGGATGCAACCACTATAGAGGTCGAGGTGGCACAACAACAAAAAATTAATAAATTGTTTGAAATACTTAGCGAGAACCATATTGATGTCTTGAGTATGCGTAACAAGACGAATCGCCTGGAACAATTGTTTATGCGCTTGATCAGTTCAAGTGGCCACGAAGCAGCACAAAAAGACAAGACGGTGGCCCATGACGCTGCATGAGAATTTTATTGCGTATTACACCATCTTGGTTAAAGAAATTCGTCGTTTTTCACGTATATGGATTCAAACTATTGTGCCGGCCATGGTGACTACGGCACTTTATTTTATTATTTTTGGTCATTTAATCGGTGAGCAAATCGGTGATATGGAAGGTTTCTCGTATCTGGATTATATTGTGCCGGGATTGATCATCATGTCTATTATTACCAATTCATACGCCAATGTAGTGTCGTCCTTTTATAGTGCTAAGTTCCAGCGTAATATCGAGGAAATGCTAATTTCACCCACCCCGAATTATATCATTCTGCTGGGGTTTGTTAGCGGTGGTGTTGCGCGTGGTCTGTCCGTAGGGGTAGCTGTGACAATCGTGGCCAGCTTTTTCAGTACGCTGCAGGCTGATCATTTCCTTGTTGTGATTTCCATTGCAATCTTAACCGCCATATTGTTTTCACTGGCAGGGTTTATTAATGGCGTGTTTGCAAAAAGCTTTGATGATATTTCTATCGTACCGACATTTGTGTTGGCGCCGTTGACGTACTTAGGGGGTATTTTCTATAGCATCACCGTGTTGCCTGAATTCTGGCAAACAGTGTCCCTGGCAAACCCGATACTCTATATGGTGAACGCTTTTCGTTATGGTGTACTGGGGGCGTCGGATATCAGTCTTTGGTTGTCGTATACCATTATTATTGGGTTTATTATCGCGTTGTTTGGGGTTAGTCTTTATTTACTGGAAAAAGGTCATGGAATCAGGACCTAACGGATATAACTATGATGTATTCATCAGGAAAACGGATTTGCCTGCGGGTAATTTTACCGGGGTTTTTGTTGGAGTTATTGTTAGCATCATTGTTCGCATCATTAACAGCGTGCAGTTTGCGCGGTATTCCCGTCGATAAATCAATTCAAATCGAATCGCCTGTTTCTAGGCCATCTGAAGCCCAGTTGTTAACGGATACACGGCAACGTCTGTTGAAGTGGCATGACAGTACTGACCGTGTTTATTATGGCCTGAAAGGTCCGGTTAAAGTGTTATCTGTTGGCCGGTTAAGCGAAGACGATCCTGAAGTTTGGGAACCATCATCCGCAAAACGCGTGTTGAACTTTCAACGCAATGGACGTATTAGTCGTATAACCTACCGCAATGTTAGTGATAGCGGCGAAAGCGGTGAGTTTGTGGTGAATTATCGTTACGCTGACAACGGGTTACTTCAAGGGTATGCCTGGAGTGTTAATGGTGAAAAACAACGCAGTGTGGTTTTTGACTATTATCCTGATGGTAAGATGAAGGCTGTTCAACAAAAAAATCACGGAAATAATACGGTATCCAACACCCGGTATTCCTACCAGATGACCGACAGTGGCTGGTTTGAAATTGCCAAACCCGTAGAAGCGGTGGACTTGCCTGGCTATGCGCAGTTTCAGGCCGATGGTATGCTTGTTTGGACAAGTAAGGGTGGTGTTAACAACGATTCTGAGGCGCTGTATTATTTGCCCACCCGTGACCAGGTGACATCCTCATCCATTCGGCAGGCTTACACCGGTATTATGGAAGGAGTGGGGGGGTACCGTTATATTCATTATCCCAATGGTCAGTTACAAAGTATTGAAAGTTTTAGTGCCAATAATAATGAATTGTTTCATACTACTTATTACAAATTTAATAAATTCGGTTTACTTAATTCTGAAGTTAAACGCGTCACCGGTTCCAGTATATTTAATTCGGTGAATAATCAGGCGGTAGACTATAGGTATAAAAAAATTGACGAATACGGCAATTGGCTAGAAAGAGAGTTGCGTTATACCAACGGGAATCAATCGGACGTGATTCATCAAATTCGGTCACTGCAATATTATATTGATTAACTAACACGGGGTAATTTATGGCTACAGATTCGTCACTCTCCCTGGATGAAAAGAAACAAAAGATAATTCAGGTGTTTGATAAAGTTGCTGGTGGTTATGATAATGAGGCAATGCGTTTTTTTCCATTCGCGGCCGATCGTGCCGTAAAAACGCTACAGCCCAGGCAGGGACAAAAAATTTTGGATGTGGCTACCGGAACAGGCGTCGTTGCACTGGCCTGTGCGCAGGCGGTGCAACCGGGTGGCAGGGTAACCGGAATTGATTTGGCGGAGTCCATGCTGTCAATAGCGCGGGATAATGCGCGAAAATTGGGTGTTAACAATTACGATCAGTTTTTAATGGATGCCGATTCGCTGGAATTTCGCAGCGATTATTTTGACGGTACCATTTGCTCATTTGCACTATTTTTGCTGCCAGACATGGAACACGCCCTGGCAGAATGGCGGCGGGTGACCAAACCCGGTGGCAAAGTGGTTTTTACCAGTTTTGGGGAGAACGCGTTTCTCCCAATGATGACTTTATTTGCGGAACAGTTGGCGGATTTTGGTGTGGAATTAACTGAAGATTCTTTTTCCGCAAAACGACTGTCAGTGCCGGCTACGTGTGAAGCGTTGCTGCGCAACACGGGGTTTGACGCGCTGCAGGTAGAGCAAGCACAGGTGGGGTATCATCTTCAGCGTGCCGATGATTGGTGGACGATACTGACTAATAGTGGGGCACGCGGGATATTGGATCGTGTTGATCAGACGCGGCTGGCGGCGTTTAAAGCGGCGCATTTGTCGTCAATTCAGACCTTGTTTTCTGAAAAGGGGTTATGGTTGGATATTGAATTATTGGTATCGTCAGGAGTGGTTCGTTAGGGTGCGTTACTTGGAAGTGCTATTGCTTACACGGTTACGTCAATTCCTCGTTTTGCAAAATTGAAATTTTTCACTGATTCCTTTAAATCATGCTTTTCTTTGCGTCGATTGCTGCGACGTCTTTCCTGGCTGCTGCGGGTGTCCAGTAAAATATCTTCGTTTAGTTGGCGTCGGTCCTGTTGGCGTCGGTCTTCAGCGTTACGCCGCTCGACGCTGGTTTTGGCTTGACGCGGGGAGGTTTGTTGCCGTGCCGTTGTGTTAACGGTTTTGCCTGTTGCACCACTTGGAGTGAGGGGTGTTATGGCAGCGCGGTTCGCGTTAGCATGTTTTAAGTCTTGAACGGTGATGTCATCACGCGGCAAATTAATAATGGTCATAAGTCTTTTATATTACGTTGGTTTATACGGTCCTTGAGTATAATCCTTTGATTTGTAATGTATCTTGTTGGTGTTCTCGGTTCCAGTGTTTTATCATAATTATGATTTATATATGCATGGCCTCAGTTTATTGAGCCTGGGGAGATCCGTTGTATTACGAAAGTGCATTTAGAACTCATATGCCTTTTTCGCGGGCAATTGATTTTTCCAGGTTGAAATATTGCATATATCCATTTGTTAAATTTAGCACGTCATGACTAAATAACCAGTTATCTGTGCTGCCAAATTTAACGTAATATGAATATTCTGATGTGTTTTATATTGTCGCATTGCACATTAGTCGATAAATTAATCGACAGAAAGTTCTTCGTTAAGCGGTTTTTTTTGGGTTTCTGCTTCAACATATCCACCTTTTTTCAGGTCGTTCAGGATTTGTGTTGCCATTTCGCATGAGGTGCCTGCAATGCTGGCGAGTTGCTGGTCTGTCATATTTTGTTTAATGAGCAGCTTTTGCTGATCTTTTTGTGCTAACAGCAGGAGCGTTTTGATTATTTTACTGTAGTCATTGTTGATGGTCTGCTTCTTAAGTCGTTCGGTAGCTGAGCGTAATCGGCGGCTGAGTTCAACGCATAAGTGAATTGCAATAATTGGGTTTTTGTGAAGGTATTTGGTGAACTCCGTTTTGGTAATAATGGCAAGCATTGTCTTGCTGGCGGCCTTGGCGGATGCCGAGCGCGTTTCCTCATCAAGCAGCGATAACTCGCCAAAGAATGCGCCTTGTTTTAGGGTGTTGAGCTGGATTTCATTGCCTTGCTCATCGTTTGTAAAGACGTTTACGGTGCCAGACAGTACGATGTAAATGGAATCGCTAATATCCCCTTCGCGAATGATTATGGCATTATTTGAATAAATTCTTGGGTAGGCGTGATCTGCTAAATCGGCAATATCCGATTGGGACATGAGTGAAAATAAGGGAATATTGGCTAATACGGTTTCTAACATAGGCGTTCCGGTTTATTCTGTGGCTGAACGTAATGGTCTAGCCGTCATTGATGGTTAGGTCAGTGTAGGTCATGGGATAGTAACATTGTTGAGATTTAGCGTGCTTGTTTGTTTTACGGTTTGTTTAACGTAATGATTACCTCGGTAAATGTTTAATTTGCAACCAATTCATTTCAAACGTGAAGTGGCGCAGAGGATGATGTTGTGCTGCCCGATTATTGTTCGTCTAAGAGCTTCTTTTCGTCTTTTAAGCGTAACACTTTTTTGATTTCAGGTGTTCAGATTTTTAATGGGTATCGAGGGCGTGTTAACCATTAGAAAGGGCGGTCGTGTTGAATCTAAAAAAACGCCCGGCAAGGTGTGAGGAGAGAGGTTTGGTTATTTCAAATGAACGACGAACAACGCAGCCTAGCGTTTTTTTAGGCACAATCCGAAGGGCCGAGTCTTGCTAATTGTTAACACCCCCTACTGCTTATCGATAGCAGTGCTTACCGATAGCCAGTGTGTATTTTTGTGTGAGGTTCATTGATGGATCTCGTGGTCTCTGTGTGGATGGGGTAATATTGATGGAGAGATTTTTTACGACTGTTTTGATCCTACGCCGAGCGGTATTATTTATCGCTTGTTGTTCGCGCTTTTCTGGTATTTATTTTCTTAAGGATTTTTCTTAAGGCTTTTTCTTAAGGATATGTAACGACCGCTGCCCCGCCCAATCACTGTGAAATTGGGTGGACAGTGTGCATTGCTATTCATACAATGCCAGCGTAACGTGGTCATTGTTTGCGTAGCTTAACCGTTTCGATGTTACCTGTTTTCGTTGACATAGACTTTTATAAAAACGGTCGTAAAGGTTTGAGTTAAGGTTTTAGTTAAGATTTTAGTAAACGCTGTTATAAACGATGTTATAAACGCTGTTGTATACAATAAGGGTTAGTTATGTTGCCACGTATAATTTATGGTTGTTTTTTTAGTTTGATGGTTTTTGGTGGTGCCGTTGTGGGTGCTGACCAGGTTCAGATTGGGCAAGTAAAAGGTACGATAAATTTTTGTTCTCAAGGTGGACTGGCAGGTATGCAAGTTTATGTGCCTGGTCGGCAGTTAATTGTTATTACTGGCCCAGATGGTCAGTTTTTATTTGAATTTATGCCCGTGGGTGATTATCAGTTTAACTACGCATTCCAGGGAAAGTTGCTTAATAGCCATGCCGGGGTCAAGGTTTATGCTGGGCGAGAGAATAACCTGGGTGAAATTGCTTTTTGTGATGAAACTTTGGCGGCAGGAGTGCAATTGCCGAGCATTGTGCCTCTGAAACCGCTAGAGGGGGCTGCGACCGAGTCAGCAACAACGGCGCTACCATCGCATGATTGCCGTGTTGACCCTACATCCGCTGCTTGTGTTGATGCCGATAATGACGGCGTTGTGGCAGGGCTTGACTGTGACGACAATAATGCACTGAAGCGGCCAGGGCTGATTGAACGTTGCGATGGTCAGGATAACAATTGTAATGGTATCGTTGATGATACGGCGACTATTACGATTCACAATGGTTTTGGCGCTTGCGTTGCTGGCAAGGTCACGGTTGCATCTTGTTTAACGGGGTTTTCTGATTGTGATAAGGCATCTGCGAATGGGTGCGAAGTGGATATAAGCAATGACAATGATAATTGTGGATCTTGTGGTAACGAGTGTTCGTCAATGGATTTGTGTCGGTTAGGCTCCTGCTAACGTTGTTCGAATGTATTCTGGCGTTGATGAATGTTGGCCTGATGTGTCCTGAATAAATGTACGGCGGTGTTGGCCCATTTATTTTTGATACTTTCTCCGAAAATAAGGTTGTGAGCAACTAAGCTTTGTTTGCTTTATGCGGAGAACAGCGCAGTGCTCTGTCCTGGTTGAAACGATCTAAACTCTTTGAATAATATGCCGATGCCAATATCATCAAGTTGAACGTTACACCGATTATTTTAGCGATATACTAATTGTTTATTAAGACGTTTGTATCCAAAAGTATTTATCAGAAGGTTAAGGCACGATTAGCGAAAAATGGAAAGTTTTACTGAAGTAGGTGTACGTTTACTAATTGCCTTGGCGGCTGGGAGTGCTATCGGCTTAGAGCGCGCTTATAATGGTCGTCCCGCGGGACTGCGCACGCACACCCTGGTGTGTATGTCGTCTAGCCTGTTAATGTTGTTAACCGTCTATCAATGGGATCTCCTGGCATCGGTGCCGATAGATACTTTGCGGGTGGATCCGACCCGCATGGCACAAGGTGTGATGACAGGCATTGGGTTTTTAGGGGCCGGCGTCATCATGAAGGAAAAGTTTTCTGTGCGCGGTTTGACGACGGCAGCATCTATTTGGATGACGGCGTCGATTGGCATTATATTGGGCATGGGATTTTATTCGGCCGGTATTTTAGCGACAATATTGACCTTGATTGTTTTAAGTGTGTTTGGCTGGATCGAAAAGCGTATGCCAGTGCGCCGTTACAGTCGATTGATTGTACGGTTTAAAACTCGCACAGTGATGAAGCGCAATGAACTAGACGAAATTATCAGCCGATTTGCAATCAGAGCCTCCAATCCCAGTTACCAGCTTGAAGACAAAGGGCGTTATTTGGAATATCGTATGACGATTTTCACTAATCACGCGGATAATTTTCAAAAACTGGCCCATTGTTTGTCAACAATGGATGATATTCATGAGTTTACGATTATGCCGACTGGGGAGTAAACTAGTGGTCCATGCGGAAAGTTATGCCACTGTTCGCTTCGTGAGAAAGCACCGCTCAGCGTTGGCAATACTCGAAAGGGAGACACCCTTCCAGCGTGTTGCGGCCTGATGGCCTAACCAACCCCACCGATTGCGCGTTAAATAAAAGCAAAAAGGCGGTTATTTACCGCCTTTTTGCTGAAGTATCATAAGTTGCTTAGGGGTTAAAAGGTGATTCCGACTGCCTTCAACGCCTTGCCGTCCTCATCTTCTTCATAATTGACCATGACGCTGCCTTTTGCTCCTTTTAGCCCTTCGATAATTTCATTGTTGGCCACAAAGGTTATGGGGCCGCGTGACTGGGCATCGACAATAGTAAAGGTTTTGTTAGCGGCATCCACTGATTGAACGGTGCCAATATGGGTGCTGGGTCCAGCGGCGTCACATGCCCATGTCGCTAATGGGGCCAATAGTAGGCTCGTCAATACACCTGCTTTTACTGCTTTTTTCATCATTCCAATTTCTCCTTTTCTGAATATTGAAATCTCATCGATATTGGTATCGAAAATAGATGTCTGGAAAACACTCGCACCGAACATTATTCTGCGTCGTGGTGTTTAAGACAAGAGGGCGATTGTCGAGTTTCAATCATTTTAGGGTTTTTGCTATTAAGCCATTGTGTGGTGATGGCAGCCAGATCAACGTTGTATCGCTTAAAAACAGAAGTGGTTAGTAGAGCTTGGTAAATATGGCGGTCAATAAATAGCCATAAAGAAATAAGCTTAGTGGACGATGTAGTTTGGTATATAACTTAACACACCCGGCGTATTGGAAGCGGGAATACGGGATCGAAGGATTGAGGGTATTGATGTAATTTGTCTGAATATAGAGGTGGTTATGGACATAAATACACTCGCGGAATCCTTGGAGCTAATGTCTGAGCAGACATTATCGCGTTTTACCAAGCGTTGTTTTTGCCAATCGTTTCATAATGAAAGTGGCGGTGAAGACCTGGGCATTGACGTACATGTCGCATTAGATATGGTGTATGCCGAATGTACACGTCGCGGTATTGAAAGGTTATACGATGCGGCCTGTGAATCCGTTAGTGCGCACCCTGAAGTATGTAGCGCGGCCTAAATTTCCGGTTCAACGGTGAGGTTAAATCCTACGTCACAGTGACCAAAGCCGGGGAGTTGCTAGCAGATTAATCGCCAATCAATGGCGCTGTTACTGCTCGCTGTGAAGGTGTTTGCCAATATTGAGGCCATCGTGTCGCTTTATTTGGTTTGGTTATAATAACCGGCTAAATATGTTGTTTTCCCAGCACTGATGACGGCATGAATTAGTCGCCGGTCATGTGTTACGATGATAATTGATTGATACTTAAGGATTATCTTGTTGTTATTGCGGGGTGAATTATGCGGGGGCGAGGCGCATTAAGCCCTTATTGCCACTCGGAGCGGTATTATCGACAACCCCTTGGTTAAATAAGAAAATCGGTGGCCAATATCAATGTTGCCAATATCAGTGTCACCATAAAGTGCCACTACACTATTAGTGTGCAGTGTGCGACGATGTAATGGGTGTATCGGCATCTCTTTAATTCCCACATTAATATTGATTATTCCTAGGTCTCCGGAATCTGGCCGTACTGCTCTTTTCACGATACATGGTTTCCCTCCGATGGTTAGCATACTATGCAACATCATCTTAAATTCATCAGTTGAACGCTTCAAAGTAGGGGCAACCCTTTGAAATAATTAAATTAAGGTGGATTTTCTACCTTCGCTCAAAGGGCGAACACGCCACGACATGTAGAACACATTTTTAAGCACGTCTGGTGTCGTTGCGAATCGTTGCAATAGCGCCTCATCGCACCTCGCCAGTCACGATTAAAAATGCACTCTACATGCCGCCCAACGGATGATTTTAGAATCATCGTTTTAAGGGTTTCCACCTTTTGCTGATGGTGCAGAATCCCGCTAATCAGTATGCCGGACAGCTTGTCAATATGAATGGTTGGGCCTTGAATGGTGTAAGGCTGTTTTTGTTGTGTCGCTCTCAACAGATTTCAGCGCATGTTCGTTGTTGCTGATAGTGAGTCCGCAGATATCGATGAACGTGAGATACAGTACTTACGATATCGCATAAAAAAAGCGGTAGAAGAACTAATTACGGCTAAAGTGACTACGTATTGTTTAACCCCCTTCTATGCCTGCGCCAATTAGATGTTGTGGGTTTTTAGCGTTAATCGCTATGGTATCGTTGATTAAAATACAGCGCTTACCCGAATGTTTGCTCGCGTTGTTCATGTTATGCGTTATTCATGTCGAATGTCGCTCATGCCATTAACCCATTGATAGATTGCTGCCAATTATTCGCAAATAATTACATAAAATGGTGTCTATATATGAGTAACATACTTTAAATGTGCATTATTCACATTCTAAAAAAAACGGTTGATCAGAAGCTCAACAAATTGCATACTGGCACCATGAAATCACGACTAAGCGACATCCCAATTTTGAAATCAGTTCCTTCGTACATAGGCGCTACACATTACAATCGTGTGCGGCTGTCACAGCTGCGTTTGGACCATTCATTAAGGCTCGAACTGTTTAGTTTACGTGGTTTGGATATACTGATTGAAGACGATACCTGGGTCTGTATTGATCGTACCCTGGGTGATTTGCCGGTGCTGGCCTGGACCGATTTCGATACCTCTAATCGTGCTGGATTGCACCAGCCTGTGCCTTGTAAGTTGCGGTTTTACCATAATCATGCCGATTTGATCTGCGGTACCGTGCTTGATGATCTGGGGCGTATACTCGAACGCCGTTTGGCAAAATTACGTTATAAATCCTCGCGAAAAATCGTCTACTTACGCAGAATGCGCCGCGCCTGAAACCACGTAGGCATTTTTCTTGTGTCAGTTTTGCATACTACCTAGTGCCGACATTTAGAATAATTCTCAAGCTTTCCTTCGTTTTTTTCTTGTTGATTCAGTTTTATATTCTAGTGCATACTCTTGCCAGTGGCATGTTGTTTAGAGACATGTTTACTGAAGTAAAGTGATTAATTTAATTGGAGCGCGGGGCGCTAGAAGTTAATCAGCGTATGGCCATTAAGCCTTAATTATTAAGCCAAAAGAGCGCAATGTATGTGGTTGGAATTAACCTTGCAATCTAAGATGTTAATAGATGTAAGGTGGCAGCAAGTTCTTTATCACATTTAGTGAAGTGGCTTGACTATTCGTATCGTTGTTAGTAACAAATTGTTGCACAACACGGTGCGAATCAAATGAACTCTGATGTACGCTTTTCTGTTGTGTTCATTCTGCCATTACCACCACCATACACAATTGGTTTGATGGTGTGCGTGTAGTCGTTGCTTGTAGTTGCTGTAGTCCCTCCCTCCAGTATTGATCTAACACAGAGGATGTATACCAATCGATGCTGTGTGATTTTAGCTTTGCTGTTTTAGGTTGAGTGTACGCAAGGCTTAGTGTTGAAACTCATTGAATGAGTGGGTAGTCGTTGTGTGTGGTTTAACAGTTGATGTAATTTTGATGAAGACATTTAAGGAGCAAGTAATGAAAAAGCTATTAGCAGCGGTGGCCGTATTTTGTGCGGTAAGTGTTTCAGCGCCATTAATCGCCGGTGACGAACATAGAGCACAGGGAGTGATAAAAGAGATAAAAGAATCTGCAAAGAAACTGACTATTTCCCATGGTCCCATTAAAACGCTGGGTATGGATGGGATGACCATGGACTTTGCTGTCAGTGATCCTGCAATGCTGTCAGATGTTAAAAAAGGTCATGCCGTGAGTTTCGCGATTGAAGTGGATAAAAAAGGTGATTTCATTATTGTGGACATTGAAGACCAGGGCGAGGCAAAAAATGATGCTGGCGGTGGTTCACACAATCACAGCCATTGATCTTTACCGGGTCTAATGGATGTCTGTGCCATAGCGCAGGCATTACGTGTGTCAATAATGGAGGCGTTTAGTAGGGAGGCATTTGATTTTGTTGCACTAGTGAGTGGTTGGCGTTAGTGCAACATTAGTGCTCCTCTGTTGTTTCGTATCATTGTTGGTTAGAGTAATTTTTTGGAGACAACTTACGAATACTTTGTTGAGTTGGGGATGTAATGACGGGTCATCTGGGAGATAAATGAATGAGAATAATAGCAAAGGGAATAAAAAAACGGCACATGGGGACTGTCCTGGCGCCTGTAGTCAGTATTGTTTTATTAGCTGGTGCGACGGTAGCATCAGCGGCAGAAATGAATCATGACGAACACAATGGCCATAGCGGACATCAGCACGCTTCGGCCGCACAAGCTGGTCAGCATGTGCATCATTCGCATGGTATGGGGGCATGGATGGTAGAGTATCGTTTCATGCGCATGGAAATGGACGGCCTGTTGGATGGAACTGATAGCGTCAGTACTGAGGAAATATCAGGTGTCACGATGCCAATGGGCGGCGGTAATATGACAAAGACTGCCGGCAAAAACTATCTGATGGCGCCCACCGAAATGACCATGGATATGCATATGTTAATGCTCATGTATGGTATTACGGATAAAGTGGCTGTTATGGGGATGCTGAATTACGTCAAGAACGATATGGATATGGTGATGCACATGACCATGCCAAGTTCTATGGTTGTGGATAGGCAGTCAGACATGCAAACCAGCGGTATAGGGGACACTCAGATAGGTGCCATGTACCAGGTTGACAATGGTTTGGTTGGCAGTGTTATGTTAAGTGTTCCAACCGGCAGCATCGATGAAAAAGTTACCATGATGGGTAACAGAGTTCAGGCCGGTTATCCTATGCAGTTGGGTTCCGGTACCTATGACTTGATTCCTTCCATTACTTACAATAAGAAATTAAATGGTTGGACTTATGGTGGTCAGGCCGAATACACCTACCGTATCGGCGAAAACGATAACGACTACACCCTAGGAGATCGCCTGGAATTAAGCGCATGGGCCAAGTATTCCCTAGATTCCACGCTTAATCTCGCTGCTCGACTGGATATCATTGACTGGGATAAAATCGATGGTAAGGATGATGATATTGCCGTTATGATGTCTCCCACCAATGACCCTGATGCGCAAGGTGGTACTCGCCTGGATTTAACCTTAGATGTCTCCAAAAGGTTTGGCGCTCACACCGCTGGTCTGGCGTATGGCGTGCCGATTAGACAGGATTTAAATGGCCCGCAAATGGAAGTGCAATCCATGATTACCTTGTCATATCAATATATGATGATGTAATTGTCCCGCTAATACGCCCTTCATTATGTGGCATTAATCGGTTATTAAATTTTTTTGCTGTATTTTGAAGGGCGTTTTATAGCAACTTGTGGTGAGGCTTAACACGGGCCGTATTGTTGTTTGGTTAATAGCGACATCGAATCAAGAGGTGGAGAGTGTTAAGTTATCTAGTTTTTCATAGGCAGTGGAAGGTATCGGGTCTCATCGGGCCGGTTGTTTTGCGTATATCGATACTGCGCAGGACGCGGATTTATTCGTCGGTAGTTATCTCTCTTTTCGTGTTTCTCTCCACATCATCTTTAGCGGCGGAAAAGCTTAGCCTTGATTTGGCTGAGCGAATTGCGCTCAAAAATGATGCAATTACGCTTCAGGCCCAGGCTGAGCAGGATAGTCTGAGCGAGCAAGCCGTGGCGGCCTATAGCTGGCCCGATCCCAAAATAAACCTAGGTATCATGAGCATCTCAGCCGATAGTCTCGACTTTGAGCAGGAAGCCATGACTCAGGCCGTTATTGGGCTAACCCAGGCGTTTCCTCCCGCCGGTGGTGTGGGCGCGAAGCGGGACCAGCTTAACGGTATGGCCGAGGCAAAAGGGTATGCGGTGCAAAATCGCCAGTTATTGACGGTAATGGGCCTGCGTAAAAGTTGGCTCAATGTCTATAAGCAACATCAGTCGTTGCGTCTGATTAATGAAAGCCTGGACGTATTTAAACAGTTTATCAGTGTTGCGCAGTTTCAATATCGCGCTGGACGGGGTAATCAACACGATGTAATCCGAGCGCAACTGGAAGAGAGTCTGCTGCTGGATAAATATCGAGAATTAGAGGCGCAGTATGAGGCGTCTGTTGCTATGCTTATACAATGGCTGGGGGTCCAGCAATTGCACGATGAGCTAGACATGCAGTTCCCAAGCTTTGGCAAGCCCCTAGGGCAATTGGAATTAACCTCACAGCTGGAGCGTCATCCCACCCTATTAATGCGCAAATCACGTGTTGCCGCCGCCGAAAGTGGTGTAAAATATGCTGATGCGCAACTAAGTCCGGGTTGGATGCTTAATGTTCAATATGGGGTTCGGGGCGCTAATCGGGACGACTTATTAAGTGCAATGGTTTCCTTTGATTTGCCTTTGTTTTCAGGGAAACGCCAGGGGCGCACCTTGGCTGCCAGAAAGTCAGATGTCATTGCCGTACAGCAGGACCTTGATAACTGGCGTCGGGAGCTGAAAGCGCGTTCTGATAAGAGTCGTGCCATATATGAGCGAGCCAGTGAGCGTGTCGAGTTGTACCACTCATCGGTATTACCGCACTCTGAGCAGAATACAGAAGCGACGCTGAATTCGTACCAGAGTAACGTAACCGATTTCAACGTATTAGTTCGGGCTCGCTTAACCGAATTAAAAAGTCAGTTACAATTTGTGAAACTTAACGTTGAGCGCGCAACTGCGCAGGTTGAACTGCTTTATTTGGCCGGAGCCAATGAAAAATGAATGTAAATTCACGACGTAATACCAATCATCATGACGCCGCTAGGATGTCTTCTCGTCCTTATGCCAGTCACGTGCCCCGCAGGGACGCTGGCAAGAGCACCATGGATAAATTAAAAAGTGTTGCACAATTTACCATAGCGGTATTGGTGGCGGCGGTCCCGATTAGTTTTTATTTTGTGCAGCCGGATAACATGCAGCAAGCGGTTGCCTCTAATAATGAAGTCAATTTAACCAAGGTTTTTGCTGCCATCGGCGATAGCATCAAGCAAAAGGCCAATAGTGTCTTTGGTGGTGAAGGTACTGACGTGCGCTTGGAGCGTGGCACCGATGTCCTGGCTTTAAACGATAGTGATACAACGCCATTGCAGCTTGCGCGAGCACCCACCGATCCGACGCTGAATGATACGGCATTGGAGCATGCCGCGAAACACGCGGATAAAAACTACGTATGTCCAATGCATCCGGATGTTATTACGGATGACCCCAACGCGATTTGCCCCATTTGTGGTATGGACCTGGTGTTGTTGGAAGCGGGAGGTGAAGCCGGTTCTGTGAGTCTGTCGCCAACCGTTATTAATACCCTGGGCGTGCGCACCGAAAAAGCCAAAAAGCGTACGTTATATCGTCGTATCGATAGCGTTGGGTATGTCGAGCTTGATGAGGCCAAAATGCGCACGATTAATTTGCGCACGGATGGTTGGATAGAAAAGTTGCATGTTAAGTCCGAAGGTGATCGGGTTACTAAAGGCCAGGCGCTATTTGAGCTTTATTCCCCGAAATTGGTCAATGCCCAAGAAGAGTACGTACAGGCGCTACGCCATGATAATCAGTTGATGTTGAAAGCGTCAAAAGAGCGGTTGCGCTCGCTTGGTGTGTCCAGTCGACAAATCAAAAGACTCAAGACAGAAGCGGATGTAAAACAGCTGATTACCTTTTATTCACCTCAAAATGGCATGGTTTCCATGCTGGGTGTTCGGGAAGGTGCCTATGTGAAACCTGCGCAAACCGTACTGGAGATTGTGGATCTTAATACCGTCTGGGTTGTGGCAGAAATTTTTGAATCCCAGGCAGGGTGGGTCAAAAAAGGCCAGCGTGTCGAAGCCACGCTACCTTATGTCAACAACAAAACCTGGGAAGGTAAGGTGGATTACGTATATCCCAGCCTTAACGCCAAAACCCGTAGTTTAAAAGTGCGTTTGCAATTTGAGAATGAAGATGAATCACTTAAGCCAAATATGTATGCCGATGTAACGGTATTCGCCAAACCTAAACGTAATGTGGTTACTATCCCTCGTGAGGCGTTGATTATTACCGGTGATCAGAACCGCGTTATTGTCGCAATGGGCGAAGGTAAATTTGTCCCCATGCGCGTACAGGTGGGGATGCAGACGGACAAGCGGGTTGAGATATTAAATGGTTTAGGCGAGGGTGATGAAGTGGTTACCTCGAGTCAATTTCTTATTGATTCTGAAAGTAGTCTGAAAGCGAGTCTGGCCCGTATGCTGGGTGGTAGCTAATCAGGCTATTAATTTTTCAATCGCTAATTCAGTAGTTAAACTTAGTAGTCAGCTGTTAAGCTCAATCGATAATCGCATCGTTTGAGTGGGTCACGCCGGTGAGAACGGAAGGGCGGGTTCGATCTTGCCGTAGTAGCGTGGGTGCTGGATGTTGGGTTGGTAAGTTTAGGCGCCAGAGACGGGCGTCTGTATCTTCACAGGGGCTGCATCATTTGTTTGTCGGGGACTTAGTCGCGCCGATATGTGATGGTGTGCAGTGGTAATAAAAAACGACAAAAAGAAGTTGTATTATTGTGATTGCACATACTATTCGTTGGTCCATAGAAAATCGTTCCCTTGTTATTATCTTCACGTTTATCCTGATTGGCTGGGGGTTGTTTGCCGTTAAGCAGACGCCGCTGGATGCCATTCCTGATTTATCCGACCTGCAAGTTATTATTAAAACCTCCTACCCTGGTCAATCACCAGAAGTGGTTGAAGACCAGGTGACCTATCCTATTACCACGGCCATGTTGTCGGTGCCAAAAACCACTGCCGTTCGCGGCTATTCTTTTTTTGGTGATTCTTATGTGTACGTGATTTTTGAAGAAGGTACTGATATATATTGGGCCCGAAGCCGGGTGCTGGAGTACCTGAATCAGGTTGCCAGTAAGTTACCGGACGCAATACGCCCTTCGTTGGGGCCGGATGCAACCGGTGTTGGCTGGGTGTATCAGTATGCCCTGGTTGATCGAACCGGGCAGCACGACTTATCGCAGTTGCGCAGTCTGCAGGACTGGTTTTTGAAATATGAATTGCAAACCGTTGAAGGCGTGTCCGAAGTGGCAACCGTAGGCGGCATGGTCAAACAATATCAGGTCGTGCTGGATCCTGACCGGTTGCGGGCGTTTTCGATTTCTCTGTCCAGTGTACGAATGGCGATTCAGAGAGCCAACCAGGAGGTGGGTGGCTCGGTCATTGAGCACGCGGAAGCCGAATACATGATTCGGGCTAAAGGATATCTTAAAGGTATCGACGATCTTAAAAAAATTCCGATCGTCACGACGGATACTGGTGTGCATGTCATGTTGGGGGATATTGCGCATATTCGTATCGGCCCGCAAATGCGTCGGGGTATCGCAGAATTAAATGGTAACGGTGAAGTGGTTGGTGCCATTATTGTCATGCGTTGGGGTGAAAATGCGCTGCACACCATCGAAGCGGTCAAGCAAAAACTCGAAGAATTGAAAAAAGGCCTGCCCGATGGTGTGGAGATTGTTGAGACTTACGATCGTTCCCTGTTAATCGAAAACGCCGTCATAAATTTGCGCGATAAATTGCTAGAGGAATTTATCGTGGTTGCCGTGGTGTGTCTGATTTTTCTGTTTCATTTGCGTTCGGCCCTGGTGGCTATCGTGATATTGCCATTAGGTATTCTCTCCTCGTTTATCATTATGGAATGGCAGGGTATTAATGCCAATATCATGTCTCTGGGAGGTATCGCAATTGCTGTAGGCGCAATGGTTGATGCGGCAATTGTAATGATAGAAAATGCGCATAAATACATTGAACGCAATAAATTGACAGATAAAAACCGTTGGGAAATTATGCGCCTTGCCGCAACAGATGTTGGCCCAGCCCTGTTTTTTTCGCTGATTATCATTACCTTGAGTTTCTTACCTGTGTTTACCCTAGAAGCTCAGGAAGGCAAATTATTTTCACCACTGGCATACACCAAAACTTATGCCATGGCGGCGGCAGCCGTATTGTCTATTACATTAATGCCGGTATTGATGGGGTATTTTATTCGTGGGCATATTGCCTCCGAAAAAAACAATCCGATCAATCAGTTTCTTATTCTGCTGTATAAACCGGTTATTCATGTTGTGCTTCGCTTTCCGATGCTTACCATCGTGTTATCAATTGTTACCGTCATGAGCATGGCTATTCCCATGAATCGCCTGGGGTCAGAGTTTATGCCGGAACTGGATGAAGGCGATTTGTTGTACATGCCCACTACGTTTACTGGAGTTTCGGTGGGTAAAGCTGGTGAACTGCTACAGGTAACGGATCGGTTAATCAAAATGATTCCGGAGGTTGATACCGTATTTGGCAAGGTTGGCCGCGCAGAAACGGCAACCGACCCGGCACCGCTGACGATGTTGGAAACCACCATAAAGCTTAAGCCTCGTGATCAGTGGCGTCCCGGCATGACCACCAAAAAGTTGATTAAAGAGCTGGATGCCTTGGTAAAACTACCAGGTTTGACTAACGCATGGGTTATGCCTATTAAAACCCGTATCGACATGATATCAACCGGTATTAAAACGCCATTAGGGATAAAAATCAGTGGTTCGGATTTAACCGTGATCCAGAAAATAGGTGAACAACTGGAGCAGGTAGTGAAACAAATTCCGGGAACCCGTTCCGTTTTCTCCGAGCGGGTGGCAGGTGGTCGTTATATCGACATTGATATTGATCGTCACGCTGCATCTCGTCTGGGGTTGAATATCGCCGATATACAGGAAGTGATTTCAAAAGCGGTGGGCGGCAGTAATGTGACTGAAACGGTAGAAGGTTTGGAGCGTTACCCGGTAAACGTGCGTTATCCGCGAAACGTGCGGGATTCAATTGATAAAATTGAACAACTGCCTATCATCACCAGTGGCAGGGCGCATATCCCCCTGGGAGAGGTGGCTACTATAAAAATTGTTGATGGCCCTGGCATGATTAAGAGTGAGAATGCACGGCGTACCGGATGGGTCTACGTGGATATTGATGGGCGCGACTTAGGGAGTTATGTAAAAGAAGCTCAGCAGGTGGTACAGGAAAACATCGATTTACCGCCTGGTTATGCACTGGGCTGGTCTGGGCAATATGAGTATATGTTACGTGCGGAAGAACGTTTAAAATACATTGTGCCATTAACCTTGGTTATTATTGTATTACTGCTGTATTTGAATTTTAGGAACTTCGCAGAGTCATTTATGGTGATGGGGTCTGTGCCACTGGCCCTGGTCGGCGCATTTTGGTTTGTCTATTTGCTGGGATACAACATGTCCGTGGCGGTAGGTGTGGGGTTAATCGCGTTGGCAGGGTTATCTGCCGAATTTGGCGTTGTCATGCTGGTTTATCTTGATCAGGCGTATAAAAAGTACAAACCTAAAGATATGGCCACATTGAAGGCGGCGGTGATTGAAGGAGCTGTGCTTCGGGTACGTCCCAAGGCGATGACGGCGGCTGTTATCTTGGCTGGGTTATTACCCATTATGTTGGGTACAGGGACTGGGTCAGAAGTAATGCAGCGTATTGCTGCGCCGATGCTCGGCGGAATGATCACTGCACCATTAGTATCCATGGTGCTGATTCCGGTTCTGTATGTCATGTGGCGTGGACGACAAATTAACCGAGGCATATACGATTACTAAATAATCGATTATATTTTTATAAGCGTATTATAGTTGATTTTTGGCTCAGTTACTTTCCGTGTCGGCGCAGTGTTGGACCTTTTTTTATGAATTTATCGGTGAAATGTATTAAGGTTGCCGCTAGCATCATGTTAGGCTTGGTTGCTATCGTGTTAGGTGCCTGCGATCAGACGCCGCAGGTGATGAGTGGAAGTACCGGGCAAATGCCAGTGAGGATGCATGACCCGCAGCAATTGGAGATAGGCGCTAAGGTTTATCGTCAATATTGTGCTGTATGTCATGGAGAGAATGCTGAAGGTGCCGTACAATGGCGTAACGTTGACGCAAAAGGCAATTATCCAGCGCCCCCCTTAAATGGCACCGGACATGCGTGGCACCATTCTCGGCAAGTCTTGAGTGATGTAATTTACAATGGCAGTCGGGGTAAGGGCAACATGCCTGCTTGGCGTCGTAAATTGACTAGTGCGCAGGTGGATGCGGTCATTACGTGGTTTCAATCACTATGGCCCGACCCGGTATATGCGGCATGGTATGAAACACATCAACGATAATATTTATCGGGAAATTAATATTGGCGGAGTCAGGTGTGGCGACATCGGTTACGACATCGGTTACGACATCGGCGACAATATCAAAGACAACCGCGCGGCATTAAATAATATCTGCTAATCTGACATTATCGACTAAAGGAGTTGGCTATGTATGGCTTTTCAATTCGAGTTTCAGGATCAATGGATAGTGTTATAGAAAAAGTAACAGAAGCCTTGAAAACGGAAGGCTTTGGTGTCTTAACCGAAATTGATGTTAAGGCAACCCTGAAAAAGAAGTTGGACGTGGACCGCAAGCCGTATATGATTTTGGGTGCCTGCAACCCCCAGTTAGCGCATCAGGCTATTAATGCAGAGCCTGATATCGGTTTACTGTTACCCTGTAACGTGGTGGTGCGAGAAGAAGATGATGGTAGTATAACGGTTGCTTTTATGGACCCTTCAGCAGTGCTTGAGTTGGTCGACGAGCCAGCCATTCATGATCTTGCTGTACAGGTTAAATCTAAATTGGAAAAAGTCTGTAATCTGTTAAAACATCACTAAATTTGTTAAGGCGTCGCCCATGACGGTTACTTTCAGTGGTGTGCATGGGGTGCTTGAGTGAATGGGTAAGGGTAGTCCTTCGTTGCGTCTGTGGGCAATCCACTGTCAGCGAACCTTATGCGATCAGTTGTCCTTAACTGCCGGTTATCCTTAACTACCGGATGTTAAGAGACTGTCCAGTTTAGCGACATAGCTGTGTATATGTGTGCAAATATCCTCTATTTGTTCGGGTGTTAATGTTAAGGATTTGGCAACGGGATGCGCCGCTAGCACAATGTCTGTGTCGCGCTCATGGGCTAAACAGTACCCCAGCTTGATGCTGATTAAGTTGGCGAAATGGATGATGCGCAATTCAGTACGATAAGTATCCAGTCGATTATGATCTAATTGTTCGTGTTCCGTGGCGATTGTCTGCATAATTTCCGGCATGCACCAGCGTTTTAACAGTATGCCGCCGAATTTCTGATGTAATGCGTGTGTGGTGTCCAGAATAGCCTTTTCATCATTAATAGGGTGGGTGATACTGATATCCTCTAATATGCGCAACACTAACACAGTACCGATATCGTGCATTAATCCTAAATAAAAGCATTCTTCGGGGTTAGGGCTTTTTGATAATCTTGCGATTAACTTGGCGGCTTCGGCGGTCACCATCGAGTGGATGTGAGTGGTGGTTAATAGGTTACTGAACTGGGTGTCTGAAGATTGAAATAATGCCAAATGCCCGAAAATCCACAGGTAATTTTTAATTTCCTTTAAGCCGATACGAGCGATTGCCTCCTCAAGCGTTTTATTCCTCCTTGTCGAAATATATATCGGGCTGTTTGATAGCGCGATCAAGCGAGTGGTGACCACCGGGTCATTTTTTATCTCGTCGGCCAGCTCGGAACTCGTTGTGCTCGCGTCGTTCAGCATTTCATTGACGGTATTTACCACGTTTGACAATATGGGCAGGTCAAAATCATCCGATTTAAGTTTTTCCACTATTTCGTCAACGATATTGCGTTTTTTGGGTTTGTTGTCTTGCCCCTCATTATTATGGTTATTGCTTTGCGTGGGGCGTTGTATCGTGTCGATAATGCCATTTAATTTTTCAATTAAACCGGCTCTGTCAAAGGGCTTGTGTATATAATCCATGACCCCGCCAGTAGCTGCCTGCATTACGCTGTCTTTATCGGCCCTGGCTGTAAGCATTATAAATGGAATGTCTCTGGTTTTTTCGCTGGCTTTTACGTCTCGGAGAAACTCGCACCCGGTTTTAATTGGCATATTCCAGTCCGACATAATCAAGTCTATGTCGTTGTTCTGTACGATGTCCCAGGCCTCCGTACCATTGTGTGCCACGCTCAGGTTGCAATTAAAATTATTGTTGATAATGGTTTTAAGGGCTAGTGCAATAGCAAAGTCATCCTCAGCAACCAGTATATTTATTTTCTTATCCATGATCTGTTTACCAATATTACTGTGAGTGCTTATTGATCTTTTAACGCGTTAGAAAGTTGCTCTTCAGTGACCAGGCCTTTTTCGATAAGAATTTCGCCCAGCTTCTTTTTCTGTTCTTTAAGTTGAGGTAACAGCAGATAAAACGTGCTGCCTTCACCCTCAATGCTTTCTGCCCAAATCTTGCCGCCGTAGTGTTTGATAATCTCATGGCAAATGGATAATCCAAGGCCGGTGCCCCGTTGTTCTCTTATTTGTGAGGTATCTACTTGATGAAATTGCGCGAATACTTTACTGAGCTGGTTTTCAGGAATTCCCACGCCGGTATCTTTGATGGCAATCTGAATCATTAGTGTCGTTGGGTTAATGCCAATAAGATCAGCCAGCACCAGTTGTAATGCTGCTTTGTCTTTCTCCAATGCAATAGGCTTGCGTATGGCCTTTGATGCATAATCCACGGTAGAGCCACCATTCGTGTATTCAGACTCATATAATGTCGTAATAGGTAATGCTGAATACTGCTCGTGGAGATAGTCGATAAAGTTTGCATTGGTGGATTCGCCGTTGCTGATATCAGCAATGATCAGGTCCAGAGCGTGAACATGATTGTTAAGGTAGTCGGTAGCGTCCTCAGGGCCGTTAATCAAAATAATACGGGCGTTTATTTCTTCTGCAGCTATGGTTAGCGCGTGGGCTGCATCCTTGTCGTTGCTGATAAGCAGTATAGTAGCCCAGTTGCAATTGGTTGATAATGTGACGCTGGTGCCGCCTTTTTCAGTGAACTTAAGAGCATTGGACAGCAGGTTGGATAACACCTGCCTTATTTTGTCAGCATCCGTGTTGACTAACGCATTATCGATGTCAGACTCAAACGTAATGGTAAATCCTTTGTCGTTATACGCGGGTGTGAAAAACTCCACGGTGTTTGCTGCACATTTTTCCAGGTCAACAACTGCTTCTTTCCAGACCATTTTTCCAGAGCTGATTTTCTGTAAGTCGAGCAAATCAGAAATCAATCGGCTGAGGCGATCACTTTCGTCATTAATAATATTGAGAAATTTTTTCTTACTGTCTATGTCCAGGTTTTCGTCCTCATCGCGTAATATTTCCGCAAAGGACTTAATGCTGGTTAATGGCGTGCGCAGTTCATGCGATACAATGGAAACAAGCTCCGACATGGTATTGTTGACATGTTCCAGCTTATTGTTGACCTCCTGTAAGTCCAATGTTCTTTCGTGAACGATTTTCTCAAGATTGCTGTTTAACGCTGCGAGAGCCGCCTGCTCCTGTTGCAATTTTGCGGTGCGCTCCTGGACAATTTTATCCAGTTTGAGATTTTGGTCTTTAAGGTGATTGTAGACCTGCCGAATTTCCAGCAGGTTATGAATACGGTTAATAACTTCAGCACGGTCAAAGGGTTTGTTTATAAAGTCTTTGGCTCCCGCCTGTAAGGCGCGAACACGTAACTCTTTTGTGGTTTCGGCGGTTAATATTAGAACAGGCACGCTATGATTGGGGTCAATGGCACTGAGTTGATTTAATACCTCCAAGCCATCCATGTGTGGCATCTGGTAGTCCAGCAGTACTAAGTCCGGGGTGTAGTCTTGGTAGGCGGTCAATGCCTGGCGTGGGTCGGTGGTGGTATGAATATTATGGTAACCCGCTTTCTGCAACATTTTCTTTAATAAGCTGATGTTAAGAGGTTCGTCATCAATGAGCAGAAACTTAGATGTCTCGATGTTGTTTTTGCTGGTGTTTTCCGCTTGATTGGGCGCTTGTGACATCGATAATCCTGTTCTGGTGAATGGGGGGATTGTCTGGTGTTGTCGTTGCTGGATTGGTATTTGCCATTATTGGCCCATTACCTTCTATTGGTTACTGTTTTTTCGGCGTTACCACTGAAAATCTTTAGCTTTTCTTCGTGAGGGTATTCGTGCCCGGTCGATCGAGACAGGCTTACTATTTTTTTCCTGAGGGAGGAGGAGGGGGATCATTATCGCTTAAAGTGCATATTGGTTTCGCGTTACGATAAACCTTAAAACGGTTTTTTGGTGCGGCATTAATATCACGCGCAGGCCTGATCTGTTATTATTGCAGTCGGTTTTTCTTTCTTTGACACCTAATTGAGGAAATTTAACAATGCCGGATTATAGATCCAGAACCACCACACAAGGCCGCAATATGGCTGGCGCACGCGCATTGTGGCGCGCCACCGGGATGACCGACGCGGATTTTGAAAAACCCATTATCGCTATTTCCAATTCGTTTACTCAGTTTGTACCCGGCCATGTGCATTTAAAAGACATGGGGCAACTGGTTGCCCGGGAAATTGAGGCTGCGGGTGGGGTTGCTAAAGAGTTTAATACCATTGCGGTTGATGACGGTATTGCAATGGGGCACGGGGGTATGTTGTATTCTCTGCCATCACGGGAAATTATTAGCGACTCGGTTGAATACATGGTTAATGCCCATTGCGCGGATGCGCTGGTGTGTATTTCCAATTGCGACAAAATCACCCCCGGCATGTTAAATGCCGCTTTGCGGCTCAATATTCCCACCGTGTTTGTCTCCGGTGGCCCTATGGAGTCGGGCAAAAGTGTTATTGGTGGTAAAGAAGTTCATCTGGATTTAGTTGACGCCATGGTGGCCGCCGCCGATCTTCGGGTGTCGGACGAGGATGCTTATAACATGGAGCGCTCGGCTTGCCCCACCTGTGGGTCGTGTTCGGGTATGTTTACCGCCAACTCCATGAACTGCCTAACAGAAGCATTGGGGTTATCTCTGCCAGGTAATGGCAGTATGCTGGCCACCCATGCAGATCGTAAAGCCTTATTTTTGGAGGCAGGTCGGCGTATCGTAGACATTACCAAACGTTATTATGAGCAAAATGATGACCGGGTACTGCCTCGCTCCGTTGCCAACTTTTCAGCCTTTGAAAATGCCATGTGCCTGGATATTGCCATGGGTGGTTCAACCAATACCATTTTGCATTTATTAGCCGCAGCGGAAGAAGCGCAAGTGGATTTCACGATGAAAGACATCGATCGCTTATCCCGCAAAATACCACATCTGTGTAAAGTGGCGCCCAGCACGCAAAAATATCACATGGAAGATGTGCATCGTGCTGGGGGCGTCATGGGTATCCTGGGGCAGCTGGATAACGCCGGTTTGATTAATGCCGAAATGCCCACTATCCATAGCGCCTCCTTGACCGAAGCATTGGCAAAGTGGGATCTAAGCCGTAGCGAGGATGCCGCAGTACACCAGTTTTTTAGTGCCGGCCCCGGCAATGTGCGGACCCAGCAAGCCTTTAGTCAGGAAAAACGCTGGCCCAGCCTGGACGTGGACCGGCAAAATGGCTGTATCCGGGATTTTGAACATGCCTACAGTAAAGATGGCGGTCTGGCGGTGTTATACGGCAATATCGCACTGGACGGGTGTGTGGTTAAAACTGCCGGTGTTGATGAAAGCATATTAACCTTTAAGGGTCCGGTGCGCATTTTTGAAAGCCAGGAAAGCTCGGTGGAGGCAATCCTGGGTGACAAGGTGCAAGCTGGTGATGTCGTGATTATTCGTTACGAAGGCCCCAGAGGTGGTCCGGGTATGCAGGAAATGTTGTATCCCACCAGTTACTTAAAATCCAAAGGCCTGGGCAAACAGTGTGCTTTAATCACCGATGGCCGGTTTTCGGGTGGAACCTCTGGGTTGTCCATTGGTCATGTGTCTCCCGAGGCGGCTGAAGGTGGCGCCATCGGCTTGGTGGAAGAGGGCGACCTGATCGAAATTGATATCCCGAATCGCAAAATCAATGTGTTGCTGGATGAGGCCGTACTGGCCGAGCGGCGCAAGGCCATGGATGCAAAGGGCAAACAAGGCTGGTTGCCGGTGAATCGAGATCGCATCGTCAGCGCCGCTTTAAAAGCGTATGCCGCCATGACGACCTCAGCCGCCCGCGGCGCAGTACGGGATATCAGCCAGTTATACCCGGAGAAATAAAGCACGCTAATTGTGTTCCGTTGTAAGCGGTAGGCTAATGTTTTCCTCAAGGATGATGTTATCCTGCCGCTAGTCATTGATTGTTCCTCACCATGCTGCGGCATCATTCTCGCTGATTAGGTGCCAATTCTGCATATTATCTGACGATACTTAGGCTAGAAACTATAGCCAGGGGCTTAATTTTGGTAATAATTCACATTTACGTGGGTATTATTCCACTGACAGAGCAAGCGCGTCGTCAGTACACTCAATGGCTTTCGAGTTTGCTGGTCCGCAAGGCGTGGATTACGTTTAGTATTGAGCGGCAATAAAACTAAGCGACAATAAAACTAAGCGACAATAAACCCAAGCGACAGTAAACCTGAACGATAATAAACCGGAGAATAGCTATGACTGACATTTACAAAACGCCGGACTCGGCGCTGACCGAATCTCCGAAAATGGATGGTTTTGGTTCCCTCGAGCGAGGCAAAACGGGACAATTTCAGTTTGCTATTAGCGATATCCTTAAGGAAGCATGGAAAATAACGAGTGGATCGAAAGGCACTATCTGGTTGGCTATTTTGCTGTACTCCATCGTCATGATACCCGTCACAATCGTGGCCCCTATGATTATGGGGTTGGCGGGGCTACCATCGGAGATGGAGCCAGGGCAATCCTTTGAGGTAAGCTTACTGATAGGGTTGATTGCGTCGCAGGTTATTATCGTTGCGATTACATTACCGCTTAGCGCCGGGTTATTTATGATTGGGCTGAAATTGGCGTCGGGCGTATCCGTTTCTGCCACTGAGGTCTTTAATTATTTTAACAAAATGCTACCGTTGATGGTAACGATGGTTATTATGTATATTATGCTAATAATCGGCTTTTTGCTGTTTATCATTCCCGGTATATATTTGTTGTTTGCCTACTACCTGTCAATTCCGTTAGTTGTTGAAAAAGGCCTGAGTCCCTGGCAGGCATTGGAAGCTTCCCGTAAAGCGATCAGTAAATGCTGGTTTCGTTTTGTCGGTTTGGGTATTGCATTGATGTTGCTAATGATCGTTGCGATCATCCCATTGGGTATAGGGTTGATTTGGGTATTACCCCTAGCGGTTATTGCATTTGGCATCGTATATCGTAATATTTTTGGACTGGAAGCCGCGCCTTCCCATTAATTTATATTATTCGTAATGCGTCAAGATGCAGTTGATACCGGTTATTTTGTTGAGACCCCGGAGGGTATCGATTTAGAAGCCCAACTGGCAGGGCCAATACCCCGGGTATTGGCCTATTCAATTGATCTGGTGTATCGGGCCATTTTTTTGCTGGTCATGTCGGTCATCTTCTTATCTTTCGATAAAATGGGGACCGGATTTTTTCTTTTGATTTCATTTCTATTGGAGTGGTTTTATCCGGTATTTTTTGAAGTTTATCGTCAGGGCCAAACCCCGGGAAAGCGCCGTTTAAATCTGGCGGTGGTTCATGATGATTTAACGCCAATTACCTGGGGCGCATCCATGACGCGCAACTTGCTTCGTGCGGCCGACTTCTTGCCGTTTGCCTATTTACTTGGGTTAATCAGCATTTGCATGGGGAAGCATTTTCAACGTTTAGGTGATCTCGCAGCAGGTACCATTGTTATTCACCAGCTACCAGGGCGGGACGTTGTTAAATTACCGGAAATCGAGCCAATCCTGTCCCCCGTTGTGTTGGAGCTGGAAGATCAGGCGGCCATTATCAATTTTACTCAGCGTCATCATCAACTGACAAAAGCCAGACAACAAGAGCTGGCTAACATTTTAAACACTGTTACCCATCAAAAACCAGAAACCGCGGTGTCTTATCTGCAGGGGATGGGTGCCTGGTTATTGGGGGCGAGATGAGGCAACAGGCGTTCGAAGATCAATGTCGGGAGCACTGGCGGCAGCTGGACCAACTGCTGACAAGCAAAAGCACTGAAGATGTTGGTAAGCTTCCGTCTCTTTATCGGCAGGTCTGCCACGATTTGGCGCTGGCGAAACAACGGCGTTATACGCCGGGGCTGGTCGACTATTTAAATCAGCTGGTTATGCGGGGGCATCATCGGTTATATCAAAAAACTGTCCATTACCGTAATAAATGGATGCATTTCCTGATGGCGGAGTTTGGGCAAGTATTACGAAGAAATGCTAATTACGTATACCTTTCAATGGCGCTATTTCTCCTGCCCGGGATCATTCTGTGGAGCTGGTGTTTTTTTGATGGCGAAATTATTTATAGCACAATGTCATACGGTCAGGTTCAGGAAATGGAAAATATGTACGACCCTGAGGCAAGGGCGGCCGGTGATGAACGAGAATCGGATACCGACCTCATGATGTTTGGTTTCTATATAAAACATAATATTGGTATTGGGTTTCGTACCTTTGCCGGTGGAATATTTTTCGGATTGGGGTCAATTTTTTTCCTTATTTATAACGGCATTATATTAGGTGGCGTCGCGGGGCATTTAACGCAGCTGGGGTTTTCACAAACATTTTATCCCTTTGTTATAGGCCACGGGGCATTTGAATTAACGGCCATTATGTTTAGTGGTGCAGCGGGGTTGAAGTTGGGGTTCTCAATCATAAGCCCGGGGCAATACCGACGGGTGACCGCGCTGAAGCTAGCGGCAAAAGATGCTATAAAAATAATGTATGGCGCAGTGATAATGTTAGTTATCGCTGCGTTTATTGAAGCATTTTGGTCTTCCAGCACACTGGTCCCTAGTGAAGTAAAATATGGCGTGGGGACCTTGTTTTGGTTGTTCGTGATAACGTATTGCCTGTTGAGTGGCAGGAACTCACACCATGGACCTTAGTCAGCTTGGTATCGTAGCGCGGGAGCGCACTCCGTGGGAGGCCGTGGATTTAGGGATTCTACTGGCACGAAAATGGTATCGGCCATTGGTCATAGGCTGGCTGTTACCAAGTCTGATTGTCTTTGTTGCCTTTAGCGTACTATTTCATGAGTGGTTGTGGCTTGGGATGCTGATAACCTGGTGGTTAAAACCGCTTTGGGATCGCGTGCCGCTGTTTATGGCAAGTCGTGCTCTGTTTGGCGAAACAATTACCGCGAAAGGAGTGCTGCGGGCGTGGCTGGGTTTCACAAAAAAAGACGGGTTTGCCTGGTTAACCTGGCGGCGTTTTAGTCCCACGCGTGCATTTGACATGCCCGTCACGGTATTAGAAGGAATAAGCGGTGAGGCGCGTCAAAAGCGGTTGCGAGTGCTTCACATAAATACCAGCGGCGCGGCGACATGGTTAACTATCGTGTGTGTGCATGTGGAGTTAGCCATCATACTGGGCGGGATCGGGCTCATCTACTTATTTATACCCGACGAAGTTGATTTTAGTCTTTGGGTTTTTTTGGGTTCTGAAGAACGATTTACTGAAATTTTGCTTAATTTGATGACCTATGTGGCGATGGTGTTAGTCGCGCCGTTTTATACCCTGGCTGGATTTGCCTTATACATAAGTCGGCGAATTACCTTGGAAGGATGGGATATCGAGCTTCGGTTTCGTCAACTTGCAGACCGTCAGTCCAGCAGATCCGTTAGCCTGCAACATGAGCAAGCCACCAAAACTAATAAGGTGGCATCATGCGAATGATGGCCAGGGTTATTGTCTTGGTAATGGGCGCGCTGGTTCTGACGGTGAGTCATGCGCAAACCACCCCACGTCCCATCGATGAAAAGCTTGATTTATCCGCTCAGGCATTGGAAGCGCGTGAGGATATTGCTGAAGTATTGCGCGGTGAGGCATTCGGCCATGAAGTGACCAAAAAAAGTTGGCGCTTTAAAAGTGCAGAAGCACTCGCTGACGATGACGAGGTGCCAGACTGGTTGATTCGATTCGTGGAATATTGGGAGAAGTACTTATCTGATACATCTGAGGAAAAAACGCCTGAACCCGGTGTGGGTTTATTCGTGGCCAAGGCCCTGGAGGTTCTGTTATGGGGGGCAGGTTTTTCGTTACTACTATTTCTACTCTACCATTATCGAGAATATATAAAAGCATTCGCTATGACGCGAAAATTGCCGGAAAAAGCAGTATCTGCTCCCGAGGTGTTGTTTGGCCTGGATGTAAGAAACGAAAGCGTGCCCGAAAATGTTCCCGAACAGGTGTTATCCCTCTGGCACCAGGGCGCGGGGCGAGAGGCATTGGGGTTGTTGTATCGCGCCACATTATCGCGACTGATCCATCAGTATCATTTTACCTTTAATGAATCGGCAACCGAAAAGGAATGCGCCGACCTCGTACATCATCGTGGCATGAACGAATTGGATGCGTATATGCAAGCATTAACTCAAACCTGGCAAAGGCTGGCCTATGGTCACCGGACACCTGATGAGCGTGAAGTGATTGGGCTTTGTGAAAACTGGCCAGTGTTATTTTCCCGTGGTAGTCAACGTGAACGCTAGCGCCACTACCGGGCTAAAAACGCGTTTGGCATCCATTGCGGTGTTGCTTTTGTTGGCTGTCCTGGCTTATGGGCTTTACAACGCCATTGAAGTTTACGATAAAAGTGTCAAGCTGGGTTGGGACCGCCAGGCGCAGGCCAACCCCTATTTGGCCGCTGAGCGATATCTACGATTGCGCGGCAATAATGTCGAAAGTAGTAAAAGGCTCAAGCGCCTTGATCAGTTGCCGATGGGCGGCACTGTTTTTATCAGCGATTCCCGTCAATTGCAAACCCCTGCGCGGGTTACTGCACTGGTGGACTGGATGGCCGAGGGAGGGCGGCTGGTGGTTGGCGCTTCGATGAATAAAAACGACAACAAGAACTTGCTGCTGGACTATTTTGGCGTTACTAAAGCGCAAGCCGATTGTGCCTGCGATGATGATGACAATGACAATGACAATGAAAAAAAGAATGCGGAATTTAAAAAATTCAGTGAATTAATCCGTGAAGCGAGCAAAGAACGTCGTAATGAAAAATCAGGGGAGCATGTCGAGAGTGACAGTGATGCCATTCCCGACTCTGAATTAACGGAATTGTATTTCCAAAATGTACAACAATCATTTCGTATTCAATTTAGCGATGATGCAGCCCTTTATCACCCGGCATTCGATACAACATCTACCACAAATTATCAAGGACCCATGCCGTTTTATTGGCAAGGTAATAAAGCCGGACCGCAGTTTATACAGTTCCAAGTGGGCGAAGGCTTATTAACGGTGTTAGCCGAAGGATCAATCTGGGCATCTGATGCTATTGGTAAAGCGGATCATGCCTTTTTGTTATCCATATTGATGGACTCGGGGAGTGAAGCCTTGCTGTTATACGGTATGCAGATGTCATCCATCGTGGGTATGCTATTGCATTTTGCACCCGAGTTAACCATTGCCTGCGCAGTTTGGCTGATAATCTGGCTACTGTACAAAACGAGACGCTTTGGACCTGTTCGCGAACAGGCTTTCGTATCTCGCCGCAGCCTGGATGAACATGTTGTTGCCAGTAGTGCATTATTGTGGCGGGAGAAAAAAAGCAAGGCAATGATTGAGAATGTTCATGCGACTATTTTTCGAAAGATTAGGTTCGTCAACCTGGGTTTTGACGCACTCGACAAACATCAACAGCTCCATTGGTTAAGTGAAAGGTGCGGTGTTTCCCCTGATGAAGTGGAACTGTCATTGTATGTCACGGACATCCGTAACGAAGAACATTTTTATCAAATAGTCAGTTTAATTCAAAAAATTGGGAATAGATTATGAGTGACTTTCCAGAGGCTTTATCGCTCGATATAGCTACCGCGAGCGAAAAAATTAATGCTATCCGGCAGCATATTGGCAAAATCCTGGTGGGACAGGATGAGGTTGTCGACCAGGTGTTGATTGCATTGTTATCCGGTGGTCATGTGTTAATTGAAGGAGTACCCGGTTTAGGGAAAACCCTGTTAGTGCGGGCGTTGGCGTCCTGCTTTGATGGTAGTTATAAACGTATTCAATTTACCCCTGATCTAATGCCTGCTGATATTACCGGGCACACCATTTATGATATGAACGAAGGGAAATTTCATGTTCGGAAAGGGCCGGTATTTACCAACTTATTGTTGGCCGACGAAATTAACCGGTCACCCGCAAAAACACAAGCGGCGCTGCTTGAGGTCATGCAGGAAAAACAAGTCACCATTGAAGGTGAGCGATTGCCCGTGGCATTGCCTTTTATGGTATTAGCGACACAAAACCCCATTGAGCAGGAAGGTACATACCCGTTGCCTGAAGCGGAGCTTGATCGTTTTCTTTTAAAAATATTTATCGATTACCCCAGTCATCAGGACGAAGTGCGACTGACGCGGCAAGTGACCGAAAGTGGTGTGGGTGATGAACTGCAGGTGGAGCAGAAAAACGCCATATTAACACCAGATGGTATTTTACAACTGCAACGCTTATTATCCACCATTGATGTTGATGAACAGATACTGGATTATACCGTACGGCTGGTCAGAGCGACCCGCAGTAGTCCCGCCATTGTAAAAGGTGCCGGGCCACGGGCCTGTATTGGCTTGGTTCGGGCTGCCCGCGCCAATGCAATTTTGCGAGGGGAGCCTTTTGTATTGCCCGATGATGTTAAGGCAATGGCGATTCCTGTTATGCGCCACCGCATCATATTGTCGGCCGATATGGAGATCGACGGGCAATCAGCCGACAACGTGTTGGCTGGAATACTTGATACGGTAGACGCGCCACGCCTATGAGGCCAGGTCGGCGACAACTCTACCTGATTGCTTGTTGGGCATTGCTGGCGCTGGTGCTTGCGTTGCTTAGGCCGTGGGTCTCACTGGCGTATGCTGACATACTGACACTGCTATGGTGGAGTGCTGGTGGACTATTCGTAGTATTGTTGGGTGTTGATCTGGCGAGGCACCGAAAAAATCACGAAATAAAAGTGTCCCGTCAAATGCCTGGGAGCTTTTCACTGGGTGCTATAAACGTGGTCACATTACGGATTGAAAATCCTTATGCTCGCGCTTTACATGTCACTGTTTATGATCAGTATCCGGCGCATGTTCAGGTCGATGTGTTTCCCTATGGTTTAATCATTCCTGCCAATGAATACAGCGAGATTCGTTACCAGGCGCAACCTACTCTGCGTGGTGATGCAGAATTTGGCAAGACAGAATTACGCATTTTGTCATATTGGAAGTTATGGGAATCCCATCGTAAACAGGGTAACTCTGCAATTGTAAAAGTATATCCAAATTTTACCAATATTGGCGCATTGTCGATGCTGGAACACAGCCAGCAAATTAATCAACTAGGGATACATGTGCAACAACGCCGCGGTGAAGGGATCAACTTTCATCAGTTGCGGGAGTATCGCAAGGGCGATTCGCTATCACAAATTGACTGGAAAGCCACTTCCCGATATGTGAAATTGATCTCGCGGGGTTATGAGGATGAGCGTGATCAGGATATTATTTTTTTACTCGACTGCGGCCGTCGAATGCGAGCGCTCGATGGTGAATTAAGTCACTTTGACCATGCACTAAATGCCTTGTTATTAATGTCCTACATGGCATTAAAACAGGGCGATGCGGTGGGTGTGTTGTCATTTGCCGGTGAAACGCGATGGATACCCCCGATGAAAGGGCCGACCGCTATTAATAAATTGTTGAATAATGTCTACGATTTGCATAGCACCACAAATACCAGCGATTTTCTTCAGGCCGTGGAGCAATTAATCGTACACCACCGTAAGCGTGCTTTGGTTATCGTGCTTAGCAATATTCGTGAAGAAGATCAGCAGGACCTGTTGGCGGCAACACGCACGCTAAGCAAACATCATTTGGTGATGGTGGCCAGCCTCAGGGAGCAATTTCTCGATCAAGCAACGACGACACCTGTGGCGAACTTTGAATCGGCGCTTCGCTATAGTGGTGTTCAACAGCTTATGGAGCAGCGTAAACGGGTATTGGATGCCTTAGTGGATCGCGGCATCGTGATTACCGACTCCCTGGCACGAAACCTTCATGTTGACCTTACTAACCAGTATTTAAAATTGAAGCGTAGCGGTAGAATCTAACCCCCCCTTCGTCCTAATCACCACCAGCAGCGCAATCACCTTTATCATCGTCGGTCGTTTTATCCAACTTTGCGGCCACCTCCGTGGCGGTGTGCTACCTATTTTTAAGCGATCAACTGATGAACTTAGGTTAAGCATCCATATTTGACGGTTGCTGGGTAATCAACGCCTTTTTTGATCTCATGGCGGTAGGCAAGGCGCGTGAGCAGGTGGTTAAGCTTTGCCCTGGTTGATCAACAAGCATAACGGCTCGGTTTTCGACGCCTATCGCTGCCATTCGTAACCACGGCACTTATCCTATATGTTTGCACATTGCCTACGCATTGGCCAATCGCAGAAGGTAGGGCAATCTACTTGTTGTGCGGTTCTCATTTTGACAAATATCGAACAATTATTAGCGGGGTTTTCAAATTGACAAACCCAGTACAGCTCAGTACAGTCTGCCGTTAGCGTTAACGCCGACTCATCAACGGTGAGGTTAGAGTGATCACTGCTCATGGCAGGCATAAGTTGCACAGTCTCTTTTTACTACACCCTTTTTTCGACGATTTCTTTCGACAGTATGTGCCGTGATAGGCGTATGCTATCAGTCAGTGGCAGATTCCAGTCTCGCCCGGTTCGTTTTTTATCGGTCAACGCTATTGTCAGGGTCGCATTATGTTGGCGATTCTTTTTAACCTTACCGTGAGATGGCGCGTGAGTACCCGCGCAGCACGATGTATTCACATGCTTTGAAGGTATTTGTAAATGAAACAGTCTTGTCTTCGGTTATTGCCCTTTGCCGTTAAGCTAAAGGGTAGGCGATGGGTTATGCGCCATGAAGTGTCACATGCAGCACTGAATAATGTCACCCGTTATTTGCTGCCCTATGATCAAAAAGTAAAACAGGTGAATGGCGCTTACGGTCATTTTAATGGCCTTATTGCTGATGGCGATGCAGCGCTAGATGAGAGACTGGATGTGATTTCCATTCTGTTTGAGCAGGATGTGTTGCAACGAATTCCAGCGCTTGTTGGTGATCTGGCCGACGGCATGTTAGAGCAGCAAGGGGCGTCATTAAACTGGGATGCGTTGTCCCTCCACATTTGCGAGCAGTTGTATACGGCGTTTTATGGTATTTTGGTTGGCAATGAAACCGCAGAGGCCTGCCAAACGGTTTTTGAGTGGTTATTCGATGCCAGCCAGGTGGACTTTCATCTGTTGCCTGAGAAGCAGCAGGTTGATATAGCGGCCTGCTTTGCGAAACTTCGTCAGCTTATTGTGTTGTCCGTGGCTGAGGCCAGTGTTCCGACAGACCTGGCGACCGCCACGGTGGTTGCGAGGGCCTTGGCGTTCCAGCAGGAGTTTGCTTTATCGGATGATGCTGTTGTTGATTTATTGTTGGGGGTGTTGGTGGGTAGCTACCCGGTGCTAATGACGGGGTTTGAGGCATTGTTTGATTCGCTTACCACGAATAAAAAATTTCAATCGACTGTTTACCAGGCCGCGTCTGTTGGCGATCAAGAGGGGATTGAATGGCAAGTGGGGCTGCTTCCGTGGGGTTGGAGGCGCGGACCCATTGCGCGGATTGTCGCCGAAGATCATAGGCTTGATATCGCCGGTTATTCAACATTACACCTTAAAAAAAATGAGCTGATTAATTTTTGCTTGAATGAGCGCAAAACCGCACGGGACGGTTTTCCTCCCGGCATTGGCTTTAACAAGGAAAATCCCGCTTACCATTATTTGCGCTTCGGTGTAGAGCCGCATCTTAGTTTTGGAGGTCCAGTGGCGGTCACGATTTTGTCGGTGGTGTTGATGAAATTGTTTTCTACCCATCGGATTCAGGATTACCGTCATAACGAACTTCATCTGGTGCATTTGCCGTTAGACCCAATGGCTTATCATTTTAGCCTGTTGGGCAGTAGCCCACCCTGGGCCATTGGTGAAGAGCAGGCGTGGTTGCTGGACTCCAGTGGGTTTACACAACATATACAGCATAATGTTTTGTCATTAAAAGAATTGTTGTATGTACTGTTTTTGCAGCGTCGGGTGTTTTTTAAACCGGGGACGTTTTACGCCTGTTATGACAAAACCCATCACATTGTGATGGGGTCATCCTTTTCCGGCGGCGGACAAGCCACGTTGGGTATGGGGGACAGGATGCACCGGTTTTTTCTTAATACTCAACGACAAGCGCTGAAGCCCGCATCAAAGTGTTCTGAGTCTGAACACTTTGATGCCGTATTGGATGCGTATTCAAGCATTAGAAATAATTACTATAGTTGGGCGTATTTTACGGCCTTTTTAGATAAGGGGTACCCCTTTTTGTATGAGGCCTTGTTGTTGTTTCGGCGAAAACCGAGGTTTAAACCACTCAGTATTGCGGGTGATGTCTTGTTGGTTATGGTGCTTGGCCTGATTCGTGTTTTGCTGGCATTACCGGTGCTTAAGGATAAGCTGAATACGTTTTTGACGTCGACTATTGACCTTAACCTGGCGGCGATGGGAGCGGCAATTGCCACCCTTGATAAAGTGTTATCTGATGGTCGGCCGTATATTTTTGGCGATGAGTTTACTGCGGCCGATATTCATGTTTGCGCCAATATGGGGAATCTTATTGTCCCCGAGGAATATCAGGGGGGGGGTAAATTGCCTGCATTGGACCGTTATCCGCCGACGTATAGGGCCAAAGTGGCTGAATTTCGGGAAACCTTAACGGGGCAGTATGTGCTGCGCGTTTATCGCCAGCATCGTATTGTTCGGTCTGCATCAGTGGTCAATTAACCTGGGTTAGATTGCGGTTTGTCTGATTAGCGCTAGCATTGGGTTGAATGAGATGCATAATGAGAGGCATAGGGGGATAAATCGCGGAGAGTATAACGGTTTTTTATAGTTGTGATGTGGCTGTTGAATGTCGCGGATATCTGCGCTATAAGTACTGACTTAGTGCCGTGTCGTAAACAGAATACGCAATAAGGAGTCACAGTGAATCAGTTGTACCAGCCTTTTCAACCGTTGCTAACGCATGGTGGGCAGCATCGTTTTGGCTTGACGGTACAACAGCATCCCGCCAGAAAGAGCCTGGCGGGTGTGGTCCATTCTTATTTGCAAGTTGCTATCTCTAAGCCTACGCCTTATACGGTGATACCTGATGGATCTCAGGCAATCTTTATCAGTGCTGAATCTATACGAGTAGGTGGGGCTCATCGGCAGGCGTTGGATGTACAGATTCAGGAACCGGGTGATTATTTTGGCATCCGTTTTTATCCCGGTGCATTGCGTCATTTTTTTAATTTGAACCTATCAGACATTACCGATCAATTTGTCGGGAGCGACTATTTCCCCTGCCGTTATTTTGGCGATCTTCATTATTATCTATATCGCGAGGATGATTTTCGGCAGCGCGTTCGTGTTTGTGATCAATGGTTGTTACGGCATTTTACGCCACAGCCCTTTTGCTTGTTTGATGCAGCACTGGCATTGATTTACCAATCTGTGGGCAATGTTGACATTGTTCAGTTGGCAAAAAAAATAGGGGTAAGTCGTCGTCATTTAAATCGCTTGTTCCAACAATTTACCGGGTTGAGTACAAAAGCATTTGCGCAGATCATTCGGCTTCAAAGCGCCTGTCAGCAATTGTATGTAAATCCAGATAATTCATTGGAAATCGCGGCTACCTTGGGTTTTTTCGATCAGGCTCATCTATTAAGGCAATACAAGCGTGATTTGCTGCTGAATCCCCGTTCGCTTGCCAAGCGTTTTATGTCCGATTTTTACAATCACCAGGGAAAGTAGTGTGTAACACTGTATTTTTTTATCGAGGTTATTAAATGCAGTCTTTTAGGTGTTCGACATTTTCCACATCACATGTTCACGCCATGTCAGAAGGTGGTTTTTTTGGTGTAGGCAATGCACAACTGCCAAGCGCTGCCATGCTGATGATAGATCAAATCTCTCGTATCGAAAATACAGGGGGGACTTACGGTAAAGGTTGCTTGGACGCCAATTTTAACGTTAAGCCTGATCACTGGTTTTTTGCGTGCCATTTTAAGGGAGACCCGGTAATGCCCGGGTGCCTGGGGCTGGATGCGCTGTGGCAGTTGCTGGGGGTGTTTCTCGGTTGGTCGGGATTACCCGGCAAAGGTCGGGCGTTAGGGGTGGGTAAGGTTAAATTTAGTGGCCAAATATACCCTGATGCGGGGGTGATTCAGTATCGATTGGATATTAAGCGTGTGTTTTCAAAACCGATGGCAATGGGTATCGCCGATGGTGTGGTTATACACAATGGTCATGTTATTTATCAGGCCAGTGGCCTCAAAGTGGGACTTATAAATGCTTAATCAAGCAATTAAGAGCGTTGAAAGCTGATTGCCTTTATTCGGTTTGGAGGGACGGGGCATCGGGTTGTCATAACAGACTCGGCAGGACCGCCTTTCTAATTATTAACACCCCCTAAGTGCTTATAGTGATCCCCAGTCAGATTTTCGCACCCGCCGCATTCGGGATAGGGTTAAGCCGATTAATATTCCGGCCAATACCACCCCGGCACCGGTTAAGAACCACTGTTTTTTGGTTTCATCCCGCAAAGCGGTTATTTCCTGTTGCAAGGTGTTGACTTGATTCTCCAGTGATACTTTACTAAGGGATAGCTGTTGATTTTCATCAGACAATTTTAACGGTTGCGCCGCCAGGCTACGTAAGTGATTGGCTTCGTCGATTTGCTGTTCTTTCTCTTTTTCGATTAATCGCAGGTTTTTCTTTAAGGCGTTACGTTCTTCCTTGGCCATTTGCAGTTCCTGCATAACTTGTGCATTTTGCGTTTCCATAATCGCTATTTGTTTTCTGGCAAGGGCGAGTTTGTGTTTTGCCACCGGTTCGTCAATTAGGTATTGGTTTAACACCCAGCCTTCGATGTCATTTTTTGTGCGTACCCGACTGTATTCTTCGCCGGTTTCGAGGACTTGCAATTGAGTACCGCTGGATATCGCCCGCACAATTTTGTGTTTGGTGCTTTGGCCAGTGCGAATCATAATAACCAGGTTGTCCCCTACGAATTTTATATTTTGCAGTGTTTCGGGGTCCTGCGGTGTGGGCTCAGATTCGCTTATTTGTGCAAGGCTAATGGTAGGCACAAGGCATAACATAATGATTATTATGCTAATTATGCCTTTTCGAGACAGATTGATTGGTTGCAAGCTGATGAATTTCATGGTGAAAAATATGAATTTCGAGGCCTTGTTAGTGATCGTTTGGTCGTGTTAACGCAATAGGGTGAACCTTTTATCGTACCCTTCTAACAAAGCAAATCCAGTGCCAAGTACGTCGAAAACTAGGCCTGATAGTGGATTTAGGCCTGGTTTCCGGGGGGCGAGTAAAATTGACGTATGCGATTTACTGAGATAAAGTCATTTGTTAACAGCAAGTGGTAATAAGGTGGGAGGAAAGGTAACGGTTTATTTGTCGGCTGGCTTGCAGTGGAGAGGGGGGTTAGTCGCATCGTTAAAGCCGAAATAACTGCTTTTTGCTGTCCAGTGCCTGAAGTCACAGGCGTGGATTTTAATCATTCAATAATTTAGACAACTTCCAACGAAAGGGTGAAGACATGATAAAAAGAATCACTTCTTTAGGAGCGATCTTGGGGATACTGGTATTATCACAAACAATCCATGCGGAGCAGGTGATTCCAGGTGGAATGGATATTACTGAAGGGGATGCTAAAGCAGGGAAGGCTAAATCAGAAATGTGCGCCGGTTGCCATGGGGCTGATGGCATTAGCGTGGACCCAACCACGTTTCCAAATCTGGCGGGACAATATGCCGGATATATTTATAAGCAGGTAAAGGATTTTCAATTGGGTAACCGCCAGGATGACACCATGTCTGCCATGGCGCAGATGGTGACAAGCAAACAGGATTTAACAGATATTGCGGTGTATTTTCAATCGCAAAAGAAAATGAAGGGAACTCCCACCAAGTCGGCGTTGACGAAAAAAGGCAAAGATGTTTTTCTCAATGGCAATGTTAAATCAGGTGTTTATGGCTGCGTCAATTGCCATGGCAAAAATGGTAAGGGCCAAGGCGCCACTAATGCGTTGTTTCCAGTGATTGGTGGGCAGCAAAAAGCTTATCTTATCAAGCAATTAAAAGATTTAAAGTCAGGTAAGCGTCAAAATGATCCTGCCGGTATGATGTCCGCTATTGCAAAGAAAATGTCTGAGCAGGAAATTCAGGCAGTGTCGGAATATCTAGCCGGGTTGTAAATGCCAAGGTGACTATTGGTTTGGTTTAAGCTGGATTAATTATGTAGCAGCCAAAACAGACCCGTAGTCAAAACAACAAAAACGCGCCGGAAGGCGCGTTTTTGTTGAGGCAACACTGAACCGTGCTTGTTTTGAACCTAACTTTTGAACCTAAACTTTGAACTTAAACTTTGTCGTTGGACGATCTGCAGAGTAGCGTACTTACTCAGGTCTGGCAGTGCAGGCGGCAATACGTCGCATAGACATTAAATACCTTCATGGCGTTAGCCGATTTTTTACGCGATTAACCGCGGAGTTTAGGTTGAAAATGCCACGACATGTTGAATGTCCATGCGAAAGTGTACCTGTTGACCTATATTGAAATCTTCGTGGCTGGGAAATAACGACAGCACTTCGGTGCCGGTGGGAAGTCGCAGCGTATACATGATTTCTGCTCCCTTGAAGGCTTTTTGGATGATCTCACCATATAATTTCCCCTTGGGATCGTAAACCACGTCGTCCGGGCGCAGCAGGATTTCGACGACACTATTGTTGTCCCAATGGTAGGCGCGGTCGGCCTCTATAACACCAAACTCGGTCTTAATTTGGTTGGATGTTACCATGGTGCCGTTAATAAACACTCCCTGGCCTATAAAATCAGCCACAAACCGGTTTGCCGGTTCGTGGTATAAATTAAAGGGGGTATCCCATTGCAGGATTTTACCTTCGTTCATCACGCCAACATGGTCGCCCAGGGCGAAGGCCTCGTCCTGGTCGTGGGTTACCAGGACTCCGGTGGTGCCTTCCGATTTTAATATGTCTCTAACCTCGGTGCTGAGGCGTTTACGTAGCTCGACATCGAGGTTCGAGAAGGGTTCATCCATCAATAGGGCTTTAGGACGTGGTGCCAGTGCCCGTGCCAATGCAATCCGTTGCTGTTGACCGCCGGAGAGTTCGTGGGGGTAGCGCTGTGCATAGTCGTTCATGCCGACAATGTCGAGCATGCGCGTTGCGATAGCGTGTTTTTCCTGGGCTGATTGCCGGCGTAAGCCGAAGGTAACGTTGTCGTAAACTGTCATGTGAGGGAATAAGGCATAATCCTGGAACACCATCCCCAGTTCACGTTTTTCGGGTGCTTCCATAAAGCCTGGGCGTGAGAGTACTCTATCGCCCATGCGTATTTCACCTTGATAGACAGGCTCAAAGCCTGCGATGGCACGTAATGCGGTGGTTTTACCACAACCACTAGGACCAAGTAAGCAAACCAGACCACCATCGTTAACGTGCATTGAAAGGTTTTGGACCACCGTCTGACGGTGGTATTTACATTCAATGTTTTTTATGTCGATGAGCGGTTTCATGTGATTTTTTGTTTGCCAATGCAGCGATTGTGTATTGGCATGTATGCTACGCCTAGTTACCCAGGAGTAGAAATTCTAATAAAGCTTTTTGGGAGTGCAAGCGGTTTTCTGCTTCATCCCATACCACGCTTTGTGCGCCGTCGATAACCTCGGCCGCCACCTCTTCGCCGCGATGCGCCGGTAGGCAATGCATAAACAGTGCGTCAGGTTTTGCCGCAGACATAATTTGAGGTGTAACCTGATAGGTTTTAAAGGCAGCTTCGCGCTGTTTTTGCTCTGATTCCTGTCCCATGCTGGACCATACGTCGGTGACCACCAGGTCTACGTTTTTGGCGGCATCGCTGGCGTTGTCAAACAGACGCACCGCCGTGCCCGCCTGATTAACCAGTTTGTCATCGGGAAGGTAGTTTTGCGGGCTGGCAATGTGCAGCTTAAAGTCGAGTAATTGTGCCGCTTCGATGTAAGAATGGCACATGTTATTGCCATCCCCAATCCACGCGACGGTTTTTCCGCTGATGTCGCCACGTTGTTCTGTAAACGTTTGCATATCGGCCAATAACTGACAAGGGTGATGCATGTCGGTTAATGCATTGATGACCGGTGTAGAGGAATACGCTGAAAAACGCTGTATTTTTTCATGTTCATAGGTACGGATCGTGATGACGTCCACCATGCGGGATAAGACGCGTGCGGTATCCTCGATGGGTTCCCCTCTGCCCAGTTGTGTGTCCCGGGGGGAAAGAAACAATGCATGCCCGCCCAGTTGCGCCATGCCGACCTCAAATGACACGCGGGTGCGAGTGGATGATTTTTCGAAAATCATGCCGAGCACTTTGTTTTTGAGGGGTTCAAACAGTTCGCCGGACTTTTGTTTCGCTTTTAGTGCGATGGCCCGCTGAATAATGTGGCGATATTCGGTGCTGCTTAAATCCGCTAAAGTAAGAAAATGACGGTTTTTCATATCGTCTGTCGCTATGGTTGACGTTAGTAATGATGGTTATAATTAAAATCAGTTAATCGTGATCGCTAATGCAGAGTATCAAATAGGGTTGGTTTTATCGTAGTACGTAAGTTTTAGTGATAAGCCCGTTTGTTGTGCATTTTGTTCGATATTTTGTTCGGTATTCTACTCTGTATTTTATTAGGTGCTTTATTCGGCGTTTTATTGGGTATGGCCAGGGCCCAGGGGTTAATGTTAGTTAACGCCAAGTCTCAGACAGCAGGCTTGGCAAGGCAGCGCTCGAAGCATAAGGGGTGAATATCAGGCGTAAGCGTCACGGCGTAAAGCCTTCAATCAACTGGCTGATTTTATCCACGAGTAAATCCGCTTCGTCGTCGCTGATAATCAGTGGCGGCAGTAAACGGATTTTATTTTCATTTGCCACATTAATCACGATACCGATATCAAGCGCCTGTTGCGCCAAAACTTGGCAAGACTGTTTTAATTCGATGGCCAGCAGTAGGCCCATGCCCCTGATTTCCATTACCTGTTTATGGTTTTTGAGGCGTTGCTGAAGCGCGGATAAAATGCGAGGGCCAAGTAGTGCCGCTCGTTCCACCAGCTTTTGTTTTTCAATAACCTCAAGTACGGTTAACGATGTCCGGCAAGCCAGCGGGTTTCCGCCAAATGTTGAGCCGTGATTGCCGGGCTGAAAGGTGTTTGCGGCGTTGCCACTGGCGATACAGGCACCAATAGGGATGCCATTGCCCAAGGCTTTTGCCAGGGTCATAACATCGGGTTTAATGTTGTTGTGTTGAAAGGCAAACCACTGCCCTGAGCGGCCGATCCCTGTTTGAATTTCATCGAGCATCATTAACCAGCCAAACTCATCGCATAATTCGCGAATTTTGCTGAGGTAGCCTGCATCTGGGATCACAATGCCGGTCTCGCCCTGGATGGGTTCTACTAGGATTGCCACCACATTTTTGTCTTGCCGTGCAATGTTGTACAGCGCGTCAATGTCATTGTAGGGTGCTCTGGTAAACCCTGACACTAGCGGCTCAAATCCTGCTTGAATTTTGCGATTGCCCGAGGCGCTCAAGGTTGCGAGGGTTCTGCCATGAAAACTGTTTTCGGTAACAACAATGTTGGGCTGCTGGATGCCTTTATTGCGCCCATAGAGCCGTGCGAGTTTAATCGCGGCCTCGTTGGCTTCTGCGCCGGAGTTGGAAAAAAATACGTTGTCCATTCCGGTTAAGTGAATAAGCTTGTCTGCCAGGCGTTGCTGCAGTTCGATTTGGAATAGGTTGGACGTATGTAAAAGTCGGTTTGCCTGTTCGCAAATTGCTGCGCTCACCTCGGGGTGTGCATGTCCAAGCCCTGTTACCGCAATACCGCTGATGGCATCAAGGTATTTCTTGCCGGTAGCGTCCCATAGCCAAGCGCCTTCGCCATGAGTGAAGGTCACGGGAAGCGGTGAATAAGTATGCATAAGATTGGAGCTTGTCATTGTGTTCGTCAACGTGTGATTGCTTAACTAATGGGGCGAGTGTTCGTTTGAGGGTTATGGTTTTGCCTCATTCTTTAACGTAGCCTATACCCTTAATTATGCTGTTCATATATTGTTTTTGTTTGGCGTCCTTATTTGGTGCCTTTGTTCAGTGTTCTTACTTTCCGCGCTCTTGTTTTTAATTCGGTTGTTTCGTCTCCACGTTGAGCTGCAACTGCGTGTTATGAGGCAAGCTGACATGGTTTAGGTCTGTCTAGTCGGTTAAATCGACTAGGTGCAACGCGAAGCGACTAAAACAAAAAGGCAGCCCCAGGGAGGCTGCCACACGATGCTAATGTTATCTGTAAATCGGCTTGTGAGCAAATCTTGATTGCGATCTTAGCGTTTTTATCAAAAAACCCGGCCTTTAGACCGGGTTTTTCAGGCGCGTGATGCGTGGCCTTAGAATACCCCGTGTGAATGGCTTGCCATGAAAAACAACATGGGAATCGATAACAGGGTGTTCGTGCGTGAGGCGAGGAACGCCACCCGCTTGGCTTTATTGATTTCTTCTGGCGAGGCTTGCACGATACCGAGCACTCTTTTTTGCTTAGGCCAGATAATCCCCCAAACATTAAGCAGCATAATGGTACCCAACCAGGCACCCATACCAATAAACTGAAAGCCGTCCTGAAACGTAAATGCGGACATAAAGTTGGGACCTAATAAGCCTGCCCCGGCAATCCAGGTGGCGAGGGCCGACCAGCGAAACCATAGTAGGGCGCGAGGGGCTATATATTTGCCGATCGCGGCGGGGCCAGGGCCGTCCTTGTCTGCAACGGCGGCACCCATGGCGGGCACTTGAACAAAGTTGAAATAATAGAGCAGGCCGATCCATGTGATGCCTGCTAGAAAGTGAATCCACCGTTCAATAAATTGTACGTACTCCATGATAGTGACCTTTTTGGTGTGGGGATTTTAGTAGTAAATCCGAATGTTTCAGATAATAAAAACAGAGAAAGTGGCGTTTTATAACGCGCCGGCGATCAGGACCAGTATCACTGTTAATACCAAGCCTGAGATTATAGTGCCTAAAATAGAATCAAGCGGGTTTTTCATCGTTCTTCCTTTATGTTGCAATGATTAATACTGAAGCTGGTGAACATTAGCTTAATTGAAGCTGGGTTAGTTAGACGACCTGGGCAACGTTGACGAGATGAAATCGACAAAACAATAGTTGATCGTCCCGGTCGGGTATAGCCTAGAGCAATGACCGCAATAATGCAATATGATAGCATGCATAAGCAAACGTTAATATCCAATATTTGCCATATAGCAAGCATGCATAATAAAACTTTATCCCCTATTGAATTAAGTCTATTTGCCAGCCGCATTGATGCCGTTTGTGAGGAAATGGGGGCGGTGCTGCAGCGCACTGCTTTTTCTTCCAATATCAAAGACAGGCTGGATTTTTCCTGCGCGGTGTTTGATGCGCAGGGTAATTTATGTGCGCAAGCGGCGCATATTCCTGTGCATATGGGGAGCATGGCTTATGCGATGGCCGACATTGTTCGCTGCTTGACGTGGGGCGAAGGTGATATGGTTATTCTTAATGATCCGTATCTTGGCGGTACCCATTTGCCCGATGTTACTTTGATCGCGCCGTTGTTTATCGAGCATGAGTTAATTGCTTTTGTGGTTAATCGGGCGCACCACGCGGATATTGGCGCTGAGACACCGGGGTCGATGCCAATTTCGCAAACCCTGGCAGAAGAAGGCATTATCATTCCGCCGAGTTATCTAATCAAAAATCAGCAACTGCAACCGTCAGTGCTTATGTCCATTGTGTCGCATACCACGCATCCGGCGCAAAGTAAGGGGGACCTTGCCGCGCAAATCAGTGCGAATAAGGCCGGTTTGATCCGGTTACGGGCCCTGGTGATTGCGATGCAGCATACGGCGAGTTGTGCTTCGTTTAATGCCGCCTTTAAGGCGGCTTTGACTCAGCTTAATGATTATGCGCAACGCCTGGCCAGACATGCGTTAAGCGCCATACCTGACGGAGACTATCGTTTTCATGATGTGATGGATGATGATGGCTTGGGTAATGAAAACATCCCCATTGCGGTAACCATTACGGTTAATGGACATCAGGTGCTGGTGGATTTTACCGGCACAGCCCCTCAGACCGCTGGCAATATCAATTGCCCTATCTCGGTTGCCGCAGCGGGTGTTTATTATGTGTTTTCCTGTTTGATGCCCCGTTATACGCCAGCGTGCGAGGGGCGTTTTCGTGATATTAAATTGATGGCACCGGCAGGTTGTTTGCTCAATGCCGAGCGCCCTGCTGCTGTAGCTGCCGGTAATGTGGAAACCAGCACGCGTGTAGTGGATGTGGTGATGGGGGCCTTGGCCAATGCGATTCCTCACCAGATACCCGCGGCGAGTCATGGCAGTATGAATAACATCGCTATGGGCGCACGGCTAATAACGTCAAGTGGTGTGAGCTTGGGGCATGGCTGTCCAGGGAATGGGGGGCAACGTAATGGGCATGTCGCACATGGCAAGAATGCGGGCAGCAATGCCCCGGTCGAATGGGATTATTATGAAACGATTGGCGGCGGTATGGGGGCGGGTCCGCTGCACCAGGGGTTAAGTGGTGTGCAGACGCATATGACAAATACCCGCAATACCCCGGTTGAGGTGTTGGAAAGCCTGTTTCCTTTGCGGATAACAAACTATTCCTTACGCCGACACTCCGGTGGTGCAGGGAAGCATCGTGGTGGTGATGGTATCAGCCGTTGTTTCGAATTTTTGCAAGCAACGACAGTTACCTTGCTGACGGAGCGCCGCACGCATGCGCCATGGGGTTTGCAGGGGGGAGGCGCTGGTAAAACCGGCGAAAACCTGTTGAATGCAAAAAAACTTAAACCGAAACAAACTTTTCAGGCGCAGGTTGGGGACCAACTTACGATTAATACACCCGGTGGTGGTGGCTGGGGCGTGAGTGTCGGGGCGGATGATAGCGTTAGTGATTAAGTCATCACTTGACCTTGGTGTAGTGCGTCATACCGGGGTCTATCGTGGCACGCATTTTAGAGCTAAATACGTCATAATAGAAAAGAGTTTAACAAAGCATTACCAACGTAGAGATAAAATATTATGTGCGGCATTTGTGGTGAATTACGTTTTGATACTCAACGGCCAGCGCTAGAAACCATCCATCGTATGATGGAAACGCTGGCGCGCCGTGGTCCTGACAGTGCGGGTGATTATACCCATGGTCCTTTAGCGATGGGGCATCGGCGCTTGTCAATTATCGACCTTTCGGAGCGATCCAACCAGCCGATGCACGACGCCGCCCTGGGGCTGAGCATTGTTTTTAACGGCACTATTTATAATTATCCAGAGCTGCGCAAACAGTTGCTCGCAAAAGGTTATACCTTTTTTTCTGATGGTGATACGGAGGTCATTCTTAAAGCCTATACTGAATGGGGGGAGCAATGTGTTACCCATTTACACGGCATGTTTGCGTTTGCTCTATGGGATAACCATGAACAGTCGTTGTTTGTTGCCCGTGATCGCCTTGGTATTAAGCCTCTTTATTATTCGCTTGGCGATGACGTGGCGTTAAATGCCAGCGCGAAGGTTAATGTTAGTGGTGACGGCAAGTCAGTAAAGCTGAAGAAATATTTTCGTTTTGCTTCCAATATGCAAGCGTTACTGGCGGCAGGTGATGTTGATACCGGTATTGATCCGGTTGGGTTGCATCATCAGTTTAGCCTGCACGCGGTGATTCCTGCGCCACGTACTATTTTAAACGGCGTTAAAAAACTGGCGCCAGGCCATACTTTGCGCATTACTGCCAATGGCGAGATGGTCAGTAAGTGCTACTGGCAGTTATCAGCAACGCGGCCAGCGCAACCGAGAAGTGAATCAGACTGGATTGAGGCAATTCATGCCGCGCTACGCAAAGCGGTGGAACGGCGTAAAGTGATCGCGGATGTGCCGGTCGGGGTGTTGTTATCCGGTGGCTTGGATTCGAGTTTGTTAGTGGGGTTGCTGGCAGAGGCAGGGGTGCATGATTTACGAACCTTTTCCATAGGTTTTGAGGATATTGGCGATGAGCGAGGCAGCGAATTTGAGTACTCCGATCAGGTGGTAGCGCGTTTTAATACTCAGCATAATAAAATACGCATTCCCAATGCACTAGTGCTGCAACGCCTGCCGGAAGCGGTGAAAAATATGGCAGAGCCTATGGTGGGCCAGGATGCTGTGGCGTTTTATTTATTGTCAGAGCAGGTGGCCAAAGAAGTGAAAGTGGTGCAAAGCGGGCAGGGCGCTGATGAGCTGTTTGGCGGGTATTTCTGGTACCCACAAATGGACGCGGCCGAGGGTACTGACTTGGAACGATTCGCGGCGCATTATTTTGATCGCAGCCATGAGGAATATCTGCAAACGGTTGATGAGCAATATCATGGTGATGACTATACCTCGCAGCGGATTGCGCAGCATTTTCAAACGTGCCAGGGTGATACCTTTATGGATCGTGTGCTGCACTTGGATGTTACCACGTTGGTTGTGGATGATCCGGTCAAGCGCGTCGATAACATGACCATGGCATGGGGGCTGGAGGCGAGAGTGCCGTTTCTGGATCATGAGCTGGTGGAGTTGGCGGCACAGATGCCGCCGATGTTGAAGCTCAAATCCGATGGAAAGCATCCATTAAAGCAGATTGCCAGGGGGTTATTGCCGGATGCGGTGATTGACCGTCCCAAAGGTTATTTCCCCATGCCGGCACTTAAATATGTTCGAGGCGAATTTTACGATTTTATGCGGGGTATTCTTAATTCCAGTGCTTGCCGACAACGAGGGCTCTATAACCGGCAGTATGTGGATAAACTGCTGGCAGCACCGGAAGACTATTTCACTAAAATCCAGGGTAGCAAGTTGTGGCATCTGGCGCTTTTAGAGTATTGGTTACAGCTTAATGTGGACGACTTAACGCGATAAATGTACTGATCTAATGCCAAAATGAGGCCGAAAATGGTGGGAATTACTGAAACCGTTACCACTATAGGGAGTACTTTATTGATTTTATAGGAAAAATATATTACTTAAGCGTTTGCTCATTTGGCCGTTATCTCTAATTACAACTAATGTAATAAACTGAGGTAACTTGGGTATGGCTATCCAAATTAAGGCAAAACCTGGGCGTAAGCTTGTTTTCCTTTTCATATTATTTTTTAGCGGCATACAAGTCAGTCTGGCAGAGCTCATTCTTTCTGCGCCGCCAAGGGAAGATGCGCAAACCGGGGAAGAACAATATGGGCCTATTGCCCTTTACCTGGGCAAAATTCTCGGTGAAGAAGTGGTTTATAAGCATCCCTCCGGCTGGAGTGATTATGCCGACGACATGCGTGCGGGCAAATACGATATTGTCTTCGATGAACCTCATTATGCGGCGTGGCGAATGGCGCATGTACAGCATGTGCCAACGGTGCGTTTAAAGGGAACCTTGGACTTCGTGGTGGTAAGTAAAAGCGAAGACAAAAAAATTAAATCAATGAGAAGCCTGCTTGGTAAGCCCATTTGCGGTTTGGCATCGCCAGACCTTGGTACCGTTACGGCGTTTGCGCTCTATAACAATCCTGTCATTCATCCAGAGATTAGAACCGTCAACGGCAATATGGGGGATGTTATTCAGGCGTTTCTTAATGGTACTGAGTCTTGCCGCGCGGCAGTCGTGAGTGATGTAATCTATAATCTTTTGCCGCAAGATCAGAAAAACCGCCTAAAAGTCATTGCAACCAGCACACCGGTGCCTAACCAGACAATTACCGTCAGTGCCCGCATTAAGAAAATTGATCGGGAAAAAATTGAGCAGGCATTAATCTCTAACGAAGGTGCCGCTGCGGCAGAACAGTTGTTGAAGCGTTTCAGTAATGCTGATAAGCATTTTATTCCCGCAAAGTCTGAGGAATACAAGGGGTTGGAGACATTATTGGAAGGCGTAGTCTATGGTTGGTAGGGTCGCGCCGATAGGTAAAAAATGAAGGGGCGGGGAATGCGCTGCCAAGCAACAACCTTTTGATATTTATCATTTTTATGCCCTAATGTTTGGCAAAAGAACGCGTCTTGCAGGGGTTCGGCCCTATTCCCGGTTTATTGCTGTGCCACAGACTTAATCATCCCTGCTTGCTTCGGCTGCCCTTAATTCCGACTTGTTTGATCGGGTATTTTTGATAAACTAGTCGGGTACGATTCAATACAGTATGCTTACTGTTCAGAAATACCATCATAACTACCATCATAAACTACGGGGTCAAATTAATGGACGTTTTAGAACGCATTCGTCAACAAGTGGAAGAAAATCCAGTGGTGCTGTACATGAAAGGCACACCAGCATTACCCCAATGTGGGTTCTCCAGCCGCACCGCAGAAGCCTTAAAAGCCTGTGAGCAGGAATTTACTTACGTCAACGTATTGGCGGATATGGAAGTGTTTGAAAACTTGCCGCGTTATGCCGATTGGCCCACCTTTCCCCAGTTGTACATTAATGGTGAGTTGGTTGGTGGCTGTGATATTGCCTTGGAACTGTTTCAGCGTGGCGAATTGAAGAAGTTGGTGACCGACGCGGTCAGTAAATCCAGCAGTACGGCTTAAGTGTATCGTTGGTAGGTGTTTGCGGAACGAGTGAGAGGGAGGGGTGCGCGGGTTGTGAATGTCTCGTAACAGGTGCTCACGTTACTTGCTAACTTTAGTTATCGTTATCGTTATCGTTATCGCTTTCGTTACAGCTCTTTTTGACGCTTTTTTTGATGTTAAGGCGCGGAAACTATTGGCGTTAGGCCATTAACTACTTTTTTTAACATGCACTCATTTAATATGCACTAAATGAAAAGACTACCGGCTGTCCTGCTCGGTAGTCTTTTCTGTGTCCTGGTTTTGTTGTGGGGTAGTATTGATCGGGTTGTTCAGCGCCGGGTTAGGGAAGAACTCACCCCACAGGTTTACAATAGTACAAAACAATTCTGCTGTTTTTTCTGCATCATAACGTGCCGAATGGGCGCTATCGTTGTTCCAGTCAATTCCAGCCGCTTTTATTGCGCGGGCCAATACGGTTTGCCCGAAGGCTAGGCCTGCCAGGGTGGCGGTGTCGAATGTACTAAACTGATGAAAGGGGTTGCGCTTAATGCCCACCCGGTTTACGGCGGCTTTTAAAAACGACAAATCAAATGCGGGGTTATGCCCCACCAGAATTGCACGTGAACAGCCGTGGGATTTTACCGCTTCGCGTATGGGGTTAAATACCTTTTTTAATGCTTCTAGCTCTGATACCGCCAGACGAAAGGGATGGTGTGGATCGATACCGGTGAATTCCAGGGATGATTTATCCAGGTTAGCGCCGGGGAAGGGTTGTACATGGGAGGCGTAGGTTTCTTCTTTTTGCAAGCGGCCATCTTCGTCAAACACAACGGTAACTGCGGCAATTTCCAGTAGCGCATCTTTTTCCGAATTGAATCCGGCCGTTTCGACGTCAACCACCACCGGAAGGAAGCCTCGAAAGCGGTTCATCATTAATTGTTCGTAATCAGTTTTTGACATAACTTTTTGTATATCTTTTCATTTAGCTTAGGGAGGAATAACGCATACTAACGGTTGTATTAAACTATTTTCATCAACTAAGTAAGTTCTGCTCATTCGTCAGATAGTGCCCAGGTAATCTGTTGCCCCGCCTTTAACGGGATAACGGATTCACTTTTAGAAAGGGGGTAGCTATCGGGTACGTCCCACGGTTTACGTAGTAAAGTAATGGTGGATTTATTGCGGGGCAGTTGATAGAAATCCGGGCCATAAAAGCTGGCAAACCCTTCCAGTTTATCCAATGCGCCAGCTTGTTCGAACGCAGTAGCGTATAACTCAATTGCCGCGTGAGCACTGTATATACCCGCGCATCCACACGCAGATTCTTTTGCGTGCTGGGTATGTGGGGCGCTATCGGTGCCAAGAAAAAAACGTGGGTTACCGCTGACGGCGGCGCTAATGAGTGCCTGCTGATGCGTTTGTCTTTTTAGTATGGGTAAGCAATAAAAGTGTGGTCGAATACCGCCAGCCAACATGGTATTACGATTAAATAATAAATGATGGGGGGTAATGGTTGCGGCAATGGTATCATTGCCATCGTTAACAAACGCGGCCGCCTCTTTGGTGGTTATATGCTCAAAGACGATACGCAGGTTGCTGAATTTATTGCGTAGTGGTTCAAGCACCTTGTCTATAAAACGCTTTTCTCGATCAAAAATATCCACGTCGACATCGGTAACCTCACCATGAACTAGCAGTGGCATGTTGTTTTCAGCCATACAGGCTAATGTATCATGGGTTTTTTCAATACTTGTTACACCCGCCGCTGAATTAGTGGTGGCACCCGCCGGGTAGTATTTAACGGCGTGCACCTGACCACTTTGTTTAGCGCGTATGATCTCTTCGGGGGATGTATGGTCTGTCAGGTATAATGTCATCAGGGGCTGAAAATTACTGGCCTGAGGCGTTGCCTCCATAATGCGTTCCCGATAATGCAATGCCGCGCTGGTGGTGGTAATGGGTGGTTTTAAATTAGGCATAATAATGGCGCGGGCAAATTGCCTTGCCGTATGTGGCACCACATGTGGCAGCACCTCGCCGTCTCGCACGTGTAAGTGCCAATCATCGGGTTGTGTTATGGTTAAGCTTTGCATGATTTAGGCATGATATGACGGTCGAGGTTGGACAACTCGGCTATTATGCCATGAAACCACCGCTAATAAATTGAGTAATGCTAAATTTTTTTATATTAATTAGAACGACTACCATTCAGTCATGAGAATTCCAAGAATTTATGTCCCCATCGTATTGAAAACTGGGGACTTTGTCACACTTGACTCACAGGCATCCGTGCATATTTCCCGCGTGCTTCGATTAAAAAAAAATGACCCGGTGGTTGTTTTTAATGGCCAGGGTGGCGAGTACGAGGGAGTAATAGCAGAAATCGATAAGCGCGCTGTCTCGGTGGTCTTGAATTTATTTAATGATCGTACGGTTGAGTCACCATTGTTGATTTCCCTGGTGCAAGCGGTGTCGCGCAGTGACCGCATGGACTTCACGCTGCAAAAAGCCGTGGAGTTAGGTGTGCACGACATTATTCCATTGATAAGCCAGCATACCGCGTTTACCGTTAAAGGTACCCGGGCAGACAAGAAGCACCAGCATTGGCAAGGTATCGTGCACAGTGCCTGTGAGCAATCAGGTCGTACCCTTATTCCGACCGTACAGGCCATTGTGGATTTTTCCACTTGGTTGGACGCGCAGCGTGTGGAACATCAGGGCTTGGAAGGTGAGGGCTTGGGAAGTCAGGAGCTAAATCACCAGCCACTGCACAATGCAGGCAAGGCGACCACCACCAAAATCCTGCTGGATCATCGGGCGGATCAGCGACTCAATCAACTTGAAGCACCAGCGAATCATCGCGTGATGTTATTAGTGGGGCCAGAAGGCGGGTTTAGCGAAAGTGAGATCAGCGCGGTTCAAGGTGTGGGGTTTACCGGTGTGGGGCTGGGGCCGAGGGTATTAAGAACCGAAACGGCTGCATTGAGTGTCATTTCTGCGCTGCAACTACTGTGGGGTGATTTTGGTGCGTAGCGGTATGGGGTTGTCGCACTTTGGAATTGCAGCGCTTTGGACTTGCAGTGATCTAGCGTTAGAGTGCCACGGAATTGTGGGTAAGGCGAGGTAGGAGCGGGGTTGTTAAGGTGACGATATTAAAAATGTTGAAAAAAATGCAGTTTTTGTCATTTCGAAAACGCTTGGAGTATTATCCTCCCTTCTTTTTTATGCGAGTGAAAGTTCTGTCCATGACCGACGATATGGGGGATGTGACGATTAAGCTGCCGTTAAATGCGCTGTCCAGAAATATGGGTAATTCTATGTTTGGCGGATATATCGCTTCGCTGGCAGACCCTATTCCAGCGTTAGCCTGCGCAATACGTTTTCCTGGTTTCTCCGTGTGGACCCGCGCCATGCACGTGGATTTTTTACGAGAAGGCAGCACTGATTTACAATTACGTTTTACATTTGATGAAGCGCTACATCAACAAATTAAGCAGGACTTAGCAGACAAAGGCCGTAGCACGCCATGTTTTGAATATGGTTTTTATTTGGCAGATGGCAGCCTATGCGCAAAAATTTCAAATACCGTTGCAATTCGCCCCAAAGGGTATACGCAGCCCGGGGATAAGGCGGCCTAATTATGGCGATTAACTCACATTATCCATCTATGATTGCGCAATTGACCGAAATGATTACGTTACTTGCGCAGACAGAACTCATGAGTCGTTTTCAAATGGGGTTGACTTGGGGGGCCAAACGGGATGGCAGTATCGTGACGGATGCAGACCGTGCTATGCAACAGGGGCTTCAGGTGGCATTGGCGCAGCAGTGGCCGCATATCGGGTTTCTTGGTGAAGAAATGGACGAGATCGAGCAGCGGCGTATACTGATGCCTGCAGGTGCAATGGGTGCGCACGATGGATCGCAAAATGCGTATTGGTGTTTAGATCCGTTGGATGGTACAACGAATTTTGCGGCGGGTATCCCCTTTTTTTCAGTATCACTGGCGCTCATCGAAAATGGGCAGGTTTCATTGGGGGTGATATATGATCCCGTTAGGGAGGAATGTTTTAGTGCTTATCGCGGTGGCAGTGTATCACTAAACGGTAAACCACCGGCTGATGCACCTGAGCTGGATAACCCCACGGTATTAAGTGAGATGATTGCCGTTGTGGACCTGAAGCGGTTGCCAAAACCACTGGCTATTAATATCGCCGCGCAGCATCCTTTTCGGTCGCAACGTAACTTTGGTTCCTGTGCTTTGGAATGGTGCTGGTTGGCGATGCAGCGTTTTCAACTCTATTTGCACGGTGGGCAGAAATTATGGGACTATGCGGCGGGCCGCTTGATTTTGGAAACAGCGTCAGGTGTTGTCTCGACGATTGACGGTCAAGCTGAATTTCAAATTAGCCTGGATGCGCAGCCGGTTATTGCGGCAACTAACCAACAACACTATCAGCGCTGGTATGATTGGGTTGCTGCCAACAAAAGCTAAACGTAGGCGGCAGGTTGGGGTAGCGTGATAGGCGTGCTGATTGTCGTGTTAATCTGAATATGCAGAGCGGCATACACTAAACGACCGGCTTAACGAAAACTCAAATGAGCAATGCTCGCATTAACAGCGTTCAAGGTAACAATATTTCAAGTTAACAGTGCTTAAGTTAACAGTGCTTAAGTTAACAACGCTCAAATGAACTATGCTCAAATGAACAACGCTTAAATGAACAACACAGATTGAAATAACACACAGTGTTTCGCACTATCATTGATAATTGAACTGGAAAAAACAAATGAAAATATCAGGCCATTTACGCAAGATGAAAACAGAGCTTACGTCACCCGTGGCTTATCATTTACCGCTGGATGATGAGCGGGTGCCATTAGCGGCGCTTATTGGCCAGTCATTGTCATTGCACTATACCGGCGTTATTCACTGCGTTGCTTGTGGCCGCAAAACTAACAAGAGCTTTAGTCAAGGGTATTGTTTTCCCTGTATGCGTAGTCTTGCTGAGTGTGATAGCTGCATCGTTAGGCCAGAACAATGCCATTTTGATAAAGGCACATGCCGCGATGAACAATGGGGGTTGTCCCATTGTATGCAAGACCATATCGTGTATCTGGCTAACTCATCCGGGGTGAAAGTAGGTATTACCAGGCACACCCAAGTGCCTACGCGTTGGATCGACCAGGGCGCCACCCAGGCATTACCTATTTTTAGAGTGAAAGATCGTTATACATCCGGCCTGTTAGAGGTGATTCTGAAGAACCACGTTGCCGATAAAACAGATTGGCGTAAAATGCTAAAAGGTCAAAATCACGAAGTGGACTTGGTCGCCAAGCGCAATGAATTGGTGACGCAATGTGAGGCTGACATTGCGGCACTTGCATTGCAGCGTGGTGATGGCAGTGTTACGTATTTACCCGATGAGTCGATCGTTGACATAAACTTTCCCGTGAATGAATACCCGACAAAAGTTACTTCTTTGAATTTTGATAAGCAACCGCAGTTGGGCGGGACGCTGGAGGGGATCAAAGGTCAGTATTTAATGTTTGATACTGGGGTGCTTAACATTCGCAAGTTTGCAGGATATGAGGTGGAGCTAACGTGCTAGTGTCGGATTTTTATCAGCATAATGGATTAAAAACCGAAGGCGATGGAAACCGAAATTTACGTTAAAAACCGGTGTATTTATCCATGACAAACATCATCGCCCTGATCGTTAGTCTTTGCCTGCATAACTGGGCGCGCGCTATAAAAGGAAAAAAATCGCTATAGCAAGGGCGCTTTTTAGCAGATTTTGAAATATTCTTTAGAAGAAAAATATCGCTTAACCTATTGTATTATAATTAAAAATACTGCTTAATCGGTTAATTGCCAAGCGCCTTAAACTTGACCTCACGGCATAAAACAACGATGATATCGCGTTTTCAGAGTACCGGCGTTTCTAGTCCTTAGCGATTGGCAACGGTGTTAAAACAAGAGCTGGGTAATTAGCAACCAAATTATAGTCAACTGATTTGGGGCGTGATCTTCGGTCCATGATTGACCCAGATTTTATCGGCGATTAAGGTTTTATTGACCAACCTTAACGTATTGCCAGCGTTTATTACGTTGTTTTATCGATTGCCAACGCAGGCGATGCAGTATCGGTTGTTGTTTATCGTGCCTGTTGTTATGTCGCGCGATTATTAATAAGTAATAATTACATTATTACTCTATCATTGTATTGCTTTGTCATTGTGCAGTAATGCAACGCGTTTAATAATGGCGTAGTCGTAGTAATGTGTAGGCAGTGAATGTGTAGACAGAAACGATGGGTGATGCTCGCAGATGTTGTCGTGTTAGCGAAGTATGCGGTAACTAAAACAAAAACGAACAAATAAAGCAATTCAAGTAATAATACAATAGATAAAACGGTAGGGGCAGCGTTCTAAACTTGAGGCTTCACAGTAATAATGTTAGGTCGACATAGAACGTGCTGTTAAAAACTTTCCCGAATAGAAAACGAGATTAGGTGAATAATGGGCCAATTAACTACGGCTGATAAAAAAAGGCTGTTGCGCACAATGTTATATGCGCGACGCTTCGAAGAACGTTGTTATGAAGCATACGTCGAACGCAAAATCGGCGGCTTCTTACATTTATATCCCGGACAGGAAGCCTGCGCGCATGGTGTTCTCGAAGCCGCACGGCCAGGGCATGACTACGTCATTACCGGCTACCGGGATCACGTGCATGCCATTTTGTGTGGCGCGCCGCCAAAAGAAGTTATGGCGGAGTTGTTCGGAAAAGAAACCGGCTCCAGTAAAGGGCGCGGCGGTTCCATGCATATCTTTGATGTTGCCCACCGGTTTATGGGTGGTTATGCTTTGGTGGGCGGGCCTTTCCCGCTGGCCGTTGGTATTGCCAAGGGCATCAAACTAAAAGGCGGCGATGAAATCTCCATGTGCTTTTTAGGCGATGCCGCTAACAACCAGGGATCATTTCACGAATCACTGAACATGGCCAAGGTATGGGAACTGCCCGTGCTGTTTGTTTGCGAAAACAATTTGTACGGCATTGGCACCCGCATCGACCGTTCAACCGCCGTGTTGGATCAATACAAGCGCGTATGTGGTTACGATATACCGTCCAATCAGGTTGATGGCCAGGACATCGAAACCGTTCATGCCGCGGCGCAAGAAGCTATCGCGCATGTCCGTGGTGGTAAAGGCCCTTATTTTCTGGAACTCATGACGTATCGTTATCGCGGTCACTCCATGTCAGACTCCAACGCTTACCGCGCCAAGGAAGAAGAGCAGGAATGGAGCAAACGAGATCCCATTTATATCCTGCGTGACCGCCTGATTGACGCCGGTGAATTAACCGCCGACGACTATAGTGCGTTGGATAAGGAAATTTTGCAGGAAATTGAAACTGAGGTCATCAACTTCGCTGAAGAGTCCCTAGAGCCTAAAGTAGAAGAGCTGGAGAAATATGTATTGGCTGACAATGACCCTTATGTGCACGGAGGGCCAAAATAAATGGCAGAGTTAATGTATTGGGAAGCGATACGTCGCGCCCATGATGAAGAAATGGCCCGTGATCCGCTGGTAATTGCTATGGGCGAAGATATCGGCGTTGCCGGTGGTACTTATAAAGCCACTCAAGGCTTATATGACAAGTACGGCCCGGAACGCGTCATTGATACGCCTATTTCCGAAAATGGGTATACCGGTGTTGGTATTGGCGCATCCTTTGTGGGTGCAAGGCCAGTAATTGAAATTATGTCGGTAAACTTCGCCTGGCTGGCGTTGGACCAGATTGCTAACAGCGCAGCCAAGGTGCGTTACATGTCCGGTGGTCAGCTTATTGCGCCAGTTGTGATTCGCACCCCCGGCGGTACGGCGCATCAGTTGGGTGCCCAGCATTCCGCGCGCATGGAAAAAGTCTTTATGGGCATTGCAGGGCTTCGAGTTGTTACGCCATCGAGTCCCAAACAGGCCTATGGTTTACTAAAAGCGGCCATTCGTTGTAATGATCCGGTGCTGATAAACGAGCACGAACTCATGTACAACATGAAAGCGGATGTGCCCGATACGGAGTATTTTCATCCTTTAGAGGGTTCGGAAGTGACGCGAACCGGTAAGGATGTCACCCTGTTTGGGTACAATATTTCGGTGCATTGGTGTCTGCAGGCCGCAGAGATATTGGCCAGTCAGCACGGCATTAACGCAGAAGTCGTGGACTTATTTTCCTTAAGCCCGCTGGATCGTGCTGGTATTGCCGAGTCTGTCAGTAAAACCCACCGCGCCATTGTGGTGGAAGAGGCGGAAGCTATCGTGGGGGTGGGGTCGGAAGTCATGGCCATCATAAACGAAACGTGTTTTTATGAATTGGATGCGGCGCCGGTTCGCGTATCGGCCGCTCATGTGCCCATTCCGTTTAACCATACCTTGGAAAAAGCCGCCATTCCCAATGCAAATGATGTGGTAAAAGCGGCCTTGGCGATGTTTGGGAAAGGGTAGTCGAAGACGAAATGCCGGGTGCCAAATGTTGGGTAGCAAGCGTCTAGCAACGAATGCTTAGCAACTAATGCTCGGCAACTAATGCTTGGCAACAAATGTCTAGCAACAAATGTCTGGTAATATAATGCCGGTAAAAAAAAGCCGGGCAAACGACTGTCTTGGCAACATGTTTAACATATAACAGAAACAATAATAAAAATCGGGTATGTCCGCCCTCATTGTTGATCTGTTAGGTTTTCAAACTAAAAATTAATCCTATGTCAGAACCCTATGTAATCAAAATGCCCCAGCTATCAGACACCATGACTGAAGGTGTCGTTGTTAGCTGGGAGAAAGAAATTGGCGACAAAATAGAGCGCGGTGATATTGTTGCTACGGTTGAAACCGATAAAGCGATCATGGATGTCGAAGTGTTTCGCGAAGGTTATTTGTCCGGACCGGTGGCCGATATCGATAGCGTTGTGCCAGTGGGGGGGGCTATTGCCTATCTGGTAGCAACTGCCGCAGATGTTCAAGGGGCTGATGCAACGGCACCGCAAACACAAACGACACAAGATGTAGAAACGGCCCCGGTTGCCGAGGTTGCGCAACAGCCCGAAGGTGCATCTCACGTTATTAAAATGCCGCAGCTATCCGACACCATGACTGAAGGTGTTGTTGTCAGCTGGGAAAAAGACATTGGCGAAAAAATAGAGCGCGGCGACGTGGTCGCGCAAGTAGAAACCGACAAGGCCATTATGGATGTCGAGGTTTTTCGCGATGGTTACTTATCAGGCCCCATTGCCGAGGCCGATAGTGTCTTGCCCGTAGGTGGAGCCATGGCCTACCTTGTGGACGAGGTTTCGCAGGTTATCAAAGAAGGTAGCGTAACTACGGCACAGGCAAAACAACACGGTGATGTTACCAGCCCCTCGCATCAGGAGCCCCGGCATCAAAGTGCCGCCGCGCATCCTGCGCCGGGACATAAAGCACCGGAACCGCATTTTGATATCACAGGGGCAAAACCAGCGCCACGCCCCGACAATAAATACGCCACGCCCTATGCCCGCAAAATGGCGGGAGCACTCCATGTTAACCTTAATACCTTAAAAGGCAGTGGACCGGGTGGCATCATTGTGGCTGCCGATGTTCGTCGAGCGCAACCGCTGCAACGACCATCCGTAGTGGCCGAGCAAACGCCAGCCCACGCCATGCCCGAAGTGCAGGTGCCGGGGCATGGTCGCGCCATGACCGCCATGGAGCGGGCTGTTAGCCATTCCATGACGGCATCCTTAACCATGCCCACTTTTCGCGTTACGGTTGATGCTCGGCCCGAAGCTTTAATTCGCGCTGCCAAACAAAAAGGCGTGTCAGTCACCGTGGCTATCGCCAAAGCCTGTGCCCTGGCAATGAAAAAGCACCCCACTATTAACTGGTGTTACCAGCCGGTGGACAAATTAGTGGAACGTGATGCCGTGGATATCGGCATGGCAGTGGCCGCTGAAGGTGGTGGTTTAGTGGTGCCCGTATTACGGCACTGCGAATCGCGCAGCCTCGAAGAGCTTAATGAAACTTGGGGCGGTTTGGTGGAGCGCGGTCGCAAACGTCGTCTGTCACCCGAAGAATACGCCAACCCCAGTTTTATGGTTTCCAACATGGGCATGATGGGCGTGAGTTATTTTGACGCCATTCCCACCCCGGGTACAGCGGCTATATTGGCCATCTCATCCGTAGGGCCGGAAGGCATGCCTCTAACGGTCACCGCGGATCATCGTGTCGTAAACGGTGCGGAAGTGGCGCAATACCTCAATACCTTAAAAACCAACATCGAACAACCGGAAACCTGGATGGGACCATTAGGCCCAACAATACCGAAAGGTGACTGGGATTACGACGTCGTTGTCATCGGCGGTGGTCCTGGTGGTGAAGATTGCGCGCGGGACCTGGCGTCGCATGGGCTGAAAGTGGCCATGATCAACGACTCCAAATATCCCGGCGGAGAATGTTTGTGGCGCGGTTGTATCCCATCGAAAGCTTGGCGTGCCGCTGCGGATCGCATCCGTGACCGTGCGCATGATGAGCATCTTGGGGTAGAGGGTACAACCAAAGCGAAATTAAACTGGGAAAAACTTGAAGCCACTCGTCGTAATGTATTAGAAACCCGTGGTGACATGGCGCTGAAAACCGATACCGGTGTTCGTATTAAAGTGATACAAGGTTTTGCCTGGTTCGAAACCGATCATCGCGTGTTTGTGGACACCTCAGGCAATAGCGATAACCCTCATAAACGTTCCGAACAGGGCAATGGCAGTGAAGGGCAGCATATTACCTTTGGCGCTGCGGTTATTGCCACAGGCGCACCGCCGTTTGTGCCGCCCATTCCCGGCGCCATTGAAGGCCTGAGTACCGGCGATGTATTAACCTCGGATACCGTATGGGCCTTGGAAGCTGTGCCGAAAAAAATCGGCGTTGTGGGTGGCGGTGCCATCGGCGTGGAAATGGCGCAAATTTTTCAAGACTTCGGTGCCGACGTGGTGTTGTTAGAAGGCCAGGAGCGTATCCTTGCCGAAGTGGAACCGGAAATTGCCAAGCAACTGACCGCAGTGCTAAACGACGACCCCAATATCACCGTCGTAACCTCAGCCAAAGTCACCGAAATTAAAGGTCGCAGCAATAGCCGCAAAACCCAGCTGATTTACGATGACGCTGACGGTAAAAAACAACGCTTCAATTGCGATTACGTCATCATGGCTACTGGCAAACGTCCCGATGTGGCGTCACTGAAATTAGACAACGCTGGCGTTGCGGTAGAACACGGCGTTATCAACGTGGATGCCCGTTGCCGTACCTCAGTGCCCCATATATTCGCCGTAGGTGATGTCATCGGTGGCCTAATGTTAGCCCATACCGCGGGACAACAAGGTCGTGTCGCGGCAGCAACCCTGCTGGGCGAAGACATGAAGTACGACCAGAACAAAGATAGCGGCGTTATTTTCACCCGCCCTGAAGCAGCGTTTGTGGGCTTATCCGTAGAGCAAGCCAAGCAACAAGGCATTGATGCGGTGGAAGTGAAAATGCCCATGAACATCGACGCCAAAGCCATGATCAACAACGAACTGCATGGCATGATAAAAATTGTCGCCGACAAAAAATCGCACCGCATTGTGGGCGTGCACTATCTCGCCGACCATGCGGATACCTTAATCGGCGAAGGCGTCATGATGGTATCCGGTGACATGACGCTTGAGCAGGTCGCCAACGCCATTCATCCTCACCCCACCCAAACTGAAATGTTTGGCGAAATGGCGCGGCGTTTGTTATCGCGCTTGCGGCGTAGTAAAAAGAAAAAATAATACCACTTTTCAATGCTTTTCATTTCAGTGATACGCGCCAGACGGCGTGTATCACATCTTAGCCATGCTATTTTGCGGTGTTAGTTTGATGCGCCTTGGGTTAATCCAGAAGGATGAGAAAATACTCATAACCAACCGGCTTGAATGTGCGCTAATCGCCTCTCAGTGAGTTAATCATATTGATAAACTCGTTTGGGCTATAAACGGGTAACGTAGAATTTTCAAAATCGAATGTCCCACTTTTTGATAATAGATAGGCAGCAAAGTCTGCAAATGGTTTTCGGTTGAGCAAAAGATCCAGAGCAATGTTCGTGTCAAACAACACTTTCACAGGTACTTCTTCTCCAGATATCGGTCGTAGTCATCTTTTGGTACATCTTTGTTCTTTATGACTCCTCTCAACGATTGCGTGGTAGGCGCTGCCTGAAATTCCTTTTCCAGTTTCTCATTCTCAATAATCGCAAAGAAATCCGCAACAATTCGCGAAACTGATTTTCCAGTTTTTGCAGAGTACGCTTTGGCTGACTCAACCAAATGCTCGTCCAGTCGTAATGTTAATTTAGTGGCCATTCAACACTCCAAACACAATAGCATGACGTACACGTTGATATTAAGTATACGTCACAAAAACTCGGGATGCGAGCGCAGAAAAATAAGTATATTCAGGGGGAAGAGTACAATTAGCGCTAATATAAGGGGCCTCTAATCAATGAAGGTGTGTCACGCCAAGAAAGCTAGGGCTGGCAAAAAGTGTTGGAGGTGGGAGGGTGTATATTAGAGGATATTGTTCTCCGACCGCGGTTTTGCGGTTTTGTTTTGTTGTGCATCGCAAAATGTCGAGATGCAAGCACAGGAAAATAAAATACGGTAATGTTTCGTAATCATAGGATTGTATTTAATAATTTTAATATTGTATAGGGTCAAGAAGCAGTAAAGTAAAGCTAAATAGATGGAATATCCATTAATGATGTTAGTGATCGAAATAAACTCCATGAAATTGCGGTGTGCTGACGTAAAGGCAGTGGCAGCCCGCATGAAGTTTGTGTAATACAGGAAGAATAAGGCGTAGGGCTTTGGTGTTCTATTAGGGTGAAGTCTACAACTGATTGTCTCTGGTTAACCCCTATTATTGCGAGGCGAGCTTTTTTCAAAGAAAAAAGTACAACGAAGCAATCTCTTGCTAGCAGCACCTTCTCAATCGTACCTCAGTCCATTCAGTGTTGATAAATCACAAAAATACCGGGCGCAAATAATATTTATTTCGTCCAGTTTTTTATTCGTAATTTCGGAGCGAGTTTAAATTATCGAGTATTATTTGCAACCAAAATGGCATTATTTTTAATCGCGTGTGCCGCAATGAGTAAATTTAAAGTATTACTCAACTGCAACTGTATTTGAAATACTTTCCGCATGATGGTAAAGATTTCATATTACGGGGGTTATATTGCTATAACAGTATTTATTAATGTTCATCTATTATAGTACAGTGCGAAGCAGTGCTTGCAAAAAGGCTTCAGTTGTGTGGGCAAATTGCCTTGCTTTATTTCGGAGATAAACAAATTGCGTCTGAAAATTTGATGCTGAGAGCTCGAGGGATAAATTAATTAAAATCAGTGGTATAGTTTACCAATTAAGTTAACTTGAATTTTTGGCGTAATTGTTACTATAATGCTGGCTTTTAGTAAGTGTAAACCTAACGAAGGTACTAAAGTGCAGCTAAGCTTGTAAAGGATTTATAGTATGAAGCTAAAAAGCGTCGTTATTTTCGCCTATTTTTTGAGCATGTGTGTTTGTTAGCATTGTAAATGCAACAGAGCAAACCCTTTTGTCTTGGATGTGTCATCGGTGAATACCTTTAGGGCTCATTCCGCACGGCATGCAAAGACTGGTGCAAACATATACATTTATTCAGGGGCAACGGATTAGCAAGTCCATGTCAATCCGTCTTTTTTATAAAGATAAGGGAATGTATTCTCTACTTTTAAACGCGATAAGCTCCAAAACACCTTTTACCATAAGGTATGAAACAACCTTTTTAGACCCCAGGGGGGGCGAAGTATGCACGTTAGTATTATGAGAGAAATTGAGTAGCCTGTGTGTGTAGCCCAATTGTTTCGTTTATTGCGAATGGGAAGGCAAGGTTAATAAAAATGAATTAAGATATTAAAAGACAGGAGACTTAAATGAAACAGATAATTATTGCAATTGCGCTAACGATGGTGTCAACCGTAAGTTTTGCGAACAGCCCATTTGGGGCAAGTAAAGTGACGCAAATAATACTCCACGATTGGGGATACGTTTTGGTTCATCTTGAGGGGGATGTAAATACCGCTGAAGCGTGTGCAAATAAAAGTACGCTTATTTTATACCCAAACCATATGTTTTTCGACAAGCAGTACACTGCAATATTGTCGGCATTTCATTCCGGAGCTCAAGTATCAGGTTGGGTTGATGGGTGTGATAATCCATATGGCGGACCTAAGCTTACTCGGCTTGATCTCATTAAGTAATTCAAAACAATTAGTTTCGGATTGCTAAATGCGTCTAGCTTAAAGTCGGCTACAAGCATTTCGGGTCCAAGATATTTTACGCAAACTCATCGACACTCAAGAGTGTACCAGTAATCTGATTGAGACGTTAAGTCAAGGTGGTTGGGGTGATATACGCTCGGTTGTTGATAATGTTGTTTACTGTTTTATACGTGATTGTTGTTCAAGCTCGTGTGAGGCGGGTTTGTAATTAGTCTGTAGTGCATAGGGGATGAAACATTGGTAAAAGGAAAGAATAAAGCAATTAGTTTGCGAGCATTGCTGTCATTTTTAGTTATTTGGTGCTTTGCACCATTTCAGGCTTCTGCGTCGACTGCAACTCCAATTTCCTGTGATTTATTAACGGACAAAATTAAATACTTTGTTCCAATTTTGCATGATGATCAGCTCATACCTTTGTGGATCGATTTTGTTCCATCGGGGCAATGTTACAAGGCAGACTTAAACGGTGATGGACAATTCGATATTTTAGTCCAAGGACAATCCCCATCAGATGACTCCTATATTTTTCTGGCGGACAGTAACGGTAATTACTCTACCTTAGACCAACGGTGGGCTAATGATTATTTGGGTCTGGATTGGTCAGCCAATACTGCTCAATTGGATATTGAAGACCTAAATGGGGACGGTCGAGCGGATATCCTGCTTACATCGTCTCAAGATCCATTAGTAAGTGCGCAGCTGTTAACAAATAGCCGAGGGACAATATCAAATAGTCAAATAACATGGATTGATACCTCTACAGGTGCAAATATTTCGGAGACCTATTTTGGAAAATCCGCAGGAAGTTTCAGTGTTAGTGGTGGTTCGGCAAATTACAATATTCCTGTAGATGTGCCTCCAGGAATGGCTGGTATGGAACCCAGTGTATCGCTTAATTATGGCGGCGGCGGATTAAATGGATTAGCAGGGGTCAGTTGGTCCATTGGTGGTTTATCACAAATAAATCGTTGCGCAACAAGCCTAGCGCAAGATGGATTTATAGATCCCGTAGATTATGATAGTAATGACCAATTTTGTTTAGATGGACAACGACTAGTAACGGTTTCAGACGATAGCTGTGATAGCGGGTGTACAGCGATATATCGAACTGAAATTGATAGCTTTTACAAAATTGAATCTTTTGGCAGTACTACAGACCCAAGCTATTTTGCTGTACGTACCCAGTCTGGCCAGACAAAATACTATGGCAAAAGCACCGATTCTCGTATTGAAGCGCAAGGTAGAATTGAGGCCCACACTTGGAATATCAGCAAAGTCCAAGATACTGCTGGAAACTACTTAACCTACTCCTACCACGAAGACAACACCAACGGTTACTATCGGATCAACCGAATCGATTACACCGGAAACGTATCAGGTGGATTATTGCCTACAGCGTCAGTAGTGTTTGAGTTTGAATCGAGGCCAGATACCACTAATGGATATATGGGTGGATCCATCATAAAGATGCTGGAACGATTGCGCAACATCAAGACATATGTTGGTAACGGCGGGACGTTGGTTCGGCAGTACAAGTTATCTTACGATAACAGCGGAATTATGGGGTTGTCTCGACTGGTTGGGTTTCAAGAGTGTGACGCCAATGTCAATTGTAAGCTTAAAGGCAAGAATACCTGGCAATACGGCGGTGAAGGTAGCTTTAATCCGGTGACTAATGGCTTAAATACATCTATAAATAGCAGTGCAGTGACGGCGTCAATCGATATTTCTCGATTAAAATGGGGAGATTTTAATGGTGATGGTGTATCCGATATTTATTATGTCGTCGGGTGGGGAGGAGCTGAATGGGATCAAATATATTTTGGCAGCATAGATGGCACATATGGAGCTGGTATTAATGCTCTCCAAACATTCGTAAATGACAGCCATACCGGGGCGCCGGTTGATATATCAAGAATTAAGCTAATTGACCTTAATGGCGACGGCATGACAGATGTTTACATTATGAATGGCTGGGGTGGTTCTGCAGTCGATGAGGTGCATCTGTCGAAAGGTGATGGCACGTTTGAACCCGTAATTGATGGATTGAACACCTTCATAAACGATTCTGCAGTAACAGCATCGATTGATATCTCTCGGTTAAAAATGAGTGATTTTAATGGCGATGGAATTACCGATATTTATTATGTCACCGGTTGGGGAGCCACTTCATGGGATAAGATCCATTTTGGTAAAGGAGACGGTACATTTGAGTCTGGCGTAAACGCCCTTCCGACATTTGTAAATGACAGCCACTCTGGTGCACCGGTTGATATTTCAAGAATAAGGTTTAGCGATTTCAATGGCGACGGAATGGCCGACATTTACTATATGAATGGTTGGGGGGGGGATGCCGTCGATAAGATATATCTATCAAAAGGTGATGGTACATTTAAGCCTGGTATAGATGGTCTAAACACGTTTATAAATAATTCAGCTGAAACAGCGTCGATAGATATGTCCCGAATCAACATGGGCGATTTTAATGGCGATGGAATTATCGACATTTATTATATTCTAGGCTGGGGAACTACCTCTTGGGATCAGATTTATTTTGGTAAAGGCGACGGTACATTTGCGCCTGGTGTTGATGCACTTAATACATTTGTAAATAACAGCTCCACCGGCGCACCGGTCGATATCGCTAGATTAAGGTTTGCCGATATCAACGGCGACGGAATGACTGATGTTTACAATATGAATGGCTGGGGGGATTCTGCGGTTGACAAGATATATCTATCAAAAGGCGATGGCACATTTTTATCGGCAATTGATGGGTTAAATACATACATAGGTGGCAACGCGGAAAATGCCACGTTAGATATGTCACGATTGTCCTTAACCGATCTAAACGGGGATGGTATCACCGATATCTATTATATGACTGGCTGGGGTGGAGCAGCCCTGGATAATGTATACATAGGCGTAACAAAAAATCAGCTCATCACAAAAATCGAAACTGGAATCGATTCAAGTATTGAAATCAATCATGGCTTATTAACCGATAGCGCAGTATACACAAAACATACTGATGCAAACAACGCGGCTGGTTATATAGATATTCAGCCACCGATGCAAGTCGTCACCGGTTATACAAAATCAGACGGTATCGGTGGACGATATTCTTATAGTTATCGCTATGCAGGATTAAAATCACACCGACTTGGTTATGGTTCAATGGGCTTTGCCAACGTCACCATGATAGATAATGAAACTGGGATAGAAAGTAACGTCTACAACCATCAGGTATACCCGCTACATAATAAGCAGGATTATGACGTTACCTCTCTTGGCAACACGACGATAAGTTATACCAAAAACACTTGGCTTCACCACAAAACCCACAACAATAAAATCACAGTGCTGCAAATGCTAAGCACATACAGTTACGCAAAAGAGATTAATTCGAATTTAGTCGTTAAGCAAACCACCAACACAAATGCCTATGATGCCTATAATAATATCACTAGAATCACCATTAATTCTCATGATGGCTATCAAAAAATAACCGACAATGTTTATTATCCACCCGATATATACAAATGGCATACGGGGCGCTTACAACGTTCCTCAGTAACTAACTACACACCTACAGGCACAGCACCGGCACGGTCTAGTCGGTTTGAATACGATTCCATCACCGGGCTACTAACTAAAGAAGTCATCGAGCCTAACAATCCAGACTTTTATAAAGAAACATCGTATACCTATGACGCCTTCGGTAACAAAGAAACAATTACCGTCAAAGGTCATTCGGCTGCTAAATATCCCATTGCCACACGGGTGACACAAAGCCGATATATCCCAAACACCATTGGCACACTAAATCCAGTCATTGAAACGTCTAATAACTTAGGGCATACCGAAACCAAGACTTACGATGCACGCTTCGGTAATGTCGTTTCTCTCACGGGGCCGAATGGTCTTACCACAGACTGGGAGTTTGATTCATTTGGCAGGCAAACCAGGGAAATTCGCGCCGATGGAACGTACACCGAACAAACGTATAACTACTGTGTTACCAATTGTGCGTACGGATCAAAAGTCTCAGTAACCACCCAGGACTTTGGTAATAACCACACTACCGCAAGTCCACCAAGCACCGTATTTTTTGACAGCAGTGATCGTGAATTAATTAGCACCACAATCGGTTTTGATGGCCAAGCTATTTGTAAAGAAAACCACTACGATCACTTTGGCCGAGTATCCAAAGCCTCGCAACCCTATTTTGCACCTACTAAGACCAGTTGTAACTATGGCAGTAACAGTCACAAGTACACATCAATGCAATACGATGTGCTGGGCCGCCTTACCAATACAACAATGCCCGATAGCAGTTATATCCGCACTGAATACAATGGTTTAGAGACAACCACTATTAATGATTACGAACAACGCACCACACAGCTTAAGAATAGCCAGGATCAGTTGATCCGTGTGACCGATGATTCGGGAAACAGCACCCACTATACCTTTGATCCTTATGGCAACATGACAGAAGTCAAAGACGCCGCGGGTAATATCACAAAACTTATTTACAACCTGGCCGGTCAAAAGATCGAAATGATTGACCCCGACATGGGTCGCTGGTTCTATGAAAACAATGCGCTGGGCGAGCTAAAGAAACAGACCAATGCCAAAGGCCACGTAGTCACCATGCAATACGACACGCTTGGTCGGTTGGTTCAAAAGGTTACTCCCGAAGCGGCCAGCACATGGACATATGACCCTCCCGGCGCTTTGGGCCAGCTGGACACAGTCAGTATGACGGGCTTGAGCGGTTATAGTCGCTCCGTGAATTACGATTCGTTTATACGGCCCACAGCAGTATCTACCCGATTTAACGGCAGCACTTATGCTGTAACGACAGCCTATGACAGCACTTATAGCCGTGTCACCAGTACAACCTATCCTGGGATCACGCCTTTTAGTGTTAACAATAACTACACAGCAAATGGATTTCTAAAAGAAATTCGCGATAGCAGCAATGCATTGTATTGGAAGCTCGATACCGTTAATGCTCAAGGGCAAACCACAAAAGAAACCTATGGTAACGGCATTGTCCATGTTCGGACCTATGATGACCACACCGGGCGAATCGCAACAATTAGTACTGGCGCAGGGAGTACAACGGCGCAATCCTTGAGTTATCAGTTCGACACACTGGGTAACCTCGTCCAGCGAACCGATGAGAGACAAGGGATCACCGAAGAAAGTGACTACGATAACTTAAGCAGACTAACGGCAACGTTCGTCAGCGGTAATATTACGTCCCATCAAAACACATACGTTTACGACAGCATTGGAAATATTACCTTTAAGTCCGATGTTGGAAGTTACCTCTATGGTCAAAATAACAACGGCTCACATCAAGTAACCAGCGCCGGTGGTGTGAGTTATGATTACGATGCTAACGGAAACCAGGTCACAGGTGATGGCAGAACGATTACTTATACCAGTTTTAATAAACCGTTAACGGTAGCAAAAGGCGCAACGACCAACACGTATGGTTACGATGCCGATCAAAACCGAATTCACAAAGTGAGTGTGAATGGCGGCGGAACAACATCGACTTTTTACCTGGGTAAATCCTATGAAAAAATTACCAGACCCAGCGGTGTTGTAGAGCATACTTATTACCTGGGTGCTGGTAGTGCCACTGTAAAAATTACTAGACGCACCAATGGTGCCAATGATACCCGCTACATGCATACCGACCATATTGGTTCGATTGATGCCATTACGGATGAAAACGGCTTAGTCGTCGAACAAAACAGCTTCAGTGCCTGGGGGCAGCGACGCTATGCCAACTGGCAACAACCCATCAACCAAATCATCGCAAGCCTCACAACGCGGGGGTTCACCGGTCATGAAATGGAAGATGAAATTGGCCTGATCAACATGAATGCCAGGTTGTATGACCCAAGGCTGGGGCGATTCTTACAAGCGGATACCATTGTACAGTTTCCGGAAAGTACCCAAGGTTTCAATCGCTATACTTACGTCAATAACAACCCGTTAAGTTATACCGATCCGACGGGTCATAGTTTGGTTGGCGATATTTTTAATGTGTTGTTATCTCCACTCAACCTTATTGTGGATATTCACCAGAAATTGGGGGATGAACTCAAACGTTTTTTTATCAAACACGAATGGGCACGCCAGGTTGGGTCGGTAGCAGCGGCTTGGTTTGGGGGGCCTCTAGGTGCAGCTCTCTTTCAAGGGTATCTGGTGCAGATACAAGGAGGCTCATGGAGCGATGTTGGTAAGGCGATGGTAATATCCTTTGCATCGTCATATGCGTATGGAAAAATTGGCGATGGTTTGGCGGGAGCTGGAGAAGCAGCGCCAACCTTATCACCAGCCGAAGGTGTATTTTTACATGGTATGGTTGGAGGGGCTGCGGCTGATGCCAGCGGGGGTAGTTTTAAAGATGGCTTTGTTGGCGCGGCAGTCGGCAAAATGATGACACTTGGCACAGCAGCTAAAATGCCGGTGGGCCCTGGCCAGTTTATAATGACGACCATGGGGGGGGGGATAGCTGCAGAACTTGGTGGTGGGAAATTTGCAGATGGGGCATCTTCTGCTGCTATGGGGTATATATTTAATGCGGCGGCTCATGCTCAAAAGGGACTGCTAGGACGAGGTGTCGATAAATTGAAAGCTTTTGGCCAATCAGTGGTTGACGAGGTCGCCTTTGGAGCTAATGCCGTTGCCAATGGTGTATCAGAAGATTATCAAGCGGGTGGTATTCTTGGTGTCATAATTGGTGCGACCGGAGGTCCGACGGATCAAAGTTTCTTTGGTCAGATTGGATCTAATTACGCGTCAACAAGTCTTATAGTAGGTCCGATTAATAATCTTGATAAAACGCTGACAAGTATTGCTGTGGGTGGTGCAATAACAAGAACGTACGGTGGTTATTCGTTTGGACAGCTTCTATTGAGAGGACCGGCTCCACATTTAGGAACATATGGAGCTTCTGCCCGGTTGGCAGTAGGAACAACTCTTATAAACTCCGCTGTAATTGCGGTTTCATACGAGGGTGGTAATTTAGCCGGGTCAACTTTTAGGGCGATTATTAATCGATCAGCAAGGGCGCTTAAATAATTACATTGGGTATATTATGAATCTTTCAATTGATAAGAGTGATGTTAAAAAAATTAAAATTAGCTATCGAGTATTTTGTTTTTTTATATGCATTATATTGCTGATTTGCTTAGTTGGTACATTTGTATTTGGTGCAAAGGAAAACCTCCTTGCAGCAATAGGGATGTCGTTAGTATTTTTATTAATGCTGTATGTTTTTCTGCCAATTGCAATAACCGGTTATCCACCCAAAATGCTTATGTGGACGTTGGATAAACGCTAGTTAAAGAATAATAGTCGTCTAGTATGATATTTCCTATTTATTTATCTACATATTTGACTTAGAGCGGAGGTGGCTTAACACAATAGTAAAAGTCGGGGTCAGGTCTTGCCTTTTGCTTTGCGGGATTATCGCGTTAGAGTAACCTATGGTCTAGTTTATAATATAAACTAATGGTCATTTTAATTTGAGGTATAAAAAGATGAAAATGTACGTTATTGCAGGTTTGCTATTTATTTTTTCTGCGCCGTCATTTGCCGGTATTTGTGGGGTGGGAAAAATAACAAGGATTATGGAAGGTGGCTGGAATACGGATGATTACTATATTATGCTTGATTATTCCTCACATCCTGGTGATCATCCGGGTACAGCCAGGTAGGGTGGGCACTGCCCACGACATCGGTGGTTAATGATGCTAATAAATGGTGTGTAATGCACAGCCCTCTGAGGAAACGAATTATTTAAATGTCGCAATACCGACGATCGACCACACCCGGTGCTACTTATTTCTTTACGGTGGTGACATATAGACGGCGGAAAATTCTAACATCACCGA